>Ga0247804_10000180_pt1 | contig 29146 bp, 29 predicted proteins | sample UWRJL029104C1_FD_181142 | JGI IMG/M metagenome (GOLD analysis project Ga0247804, IMG submission 181142) | Plant litter microbial communities from Arlington Agricultural Research Station in Wisconsin, United States - UWRJ-L029-104C-1 | ecosystem: Environmental > Terrestrial > Plant litter >... | reverse complement strand
ATGAACAAATTTTATCAACACAATTAAATGAGTGTGGAATCGTTTATAGTAAAATCCTATTAGATAATAATTTTTATTTTTTATTGCATTCTGGAGCAAACACAAAAACTCAAAATGATTATTGGAATGAAATTAATAATCCAAATTATGTTCCCATAAAAAATTATGAAAGCCTAAGAGACATTTGTAGTAATTCTTTAAAAGCTTACCCACATTGGGCTTTAAATGATCCAGATTTATGGGTTAAAATTGAGAAAAATAATGAAATGGGTAACCTTTCTCTATTACCTGAGCAAACAGAATTTTTAAAAGAATTTAAATTTCCAAAATACATAAATGGTCAAGCTGGAAGTGGTAAATCAACTATGTTATATTATTTATTCGCAAATGCTTATTACTATAAATATGCGGGAGAAATAAAAGGAGATATAATATTTCTAACTGAAAATGAAAAATTACTTAAACATACAACACAATCCGTATTTGACTTATTGTTAAACAATCCAGAATTTGATTTATCTTCTGAAGAAATTGCAATAACAAATTTAAAAAAACATTTTTACTCATTTAAAAATTTTCTTTTATCTCTAATCCCCGACGATAACAATGATTTTAAACCAGATAAATATCTAAATTTCTCAAAATTTAAATTGCTATACGAGCAATCTACAATTGCTAAACACATTATTAATAAATACTCTGCAGAATTAGTCTGGTTTACGATTTCAACTTATGTTTATGGATATGATCTGGATTATCAAATAATGAGTGGAAATTATGAAGAAAAAATGCCTACCAAAGGTAAGGAAGTAATATCACTTGATGATTTAAAATCAATAGAGCGAGAGGTTATTCATCCTTTCTATAATAAAAAATTACAAGAAGGTTACTGGGATAAAATAAAATTAATTAGATATCTTTCACAGAATTCTGTAATTAAAAGGCAATATGAAATTATTTTTTGTGATGAAGCTCAAGATTTCAGTAGAGTTGAATTAGAATTTATTTTAAAATTATCAATTTACACAAATTATAAATTGAATAATGTAGAACAGTTTCCTATAGTATTTGCAGGTGATGCTTTACAAACTGTTAATCCAACTGGTTTTAGGTCAGAAGTTTTAACATCTATGCTTTTTGAAAAACTTACAGATGAAGATATAGGATTTAATTTACTTTCACAGGATTTAGCATTTACTCCTACTTATAATTATAGGTCTTCACAGGCTATTGTAAATTTAGCGAATGCTATTCAGTATAAAAGAAAAAATGATTTGGGTGCTGAAATTAAAAATCCACAAATTTCCAAAAGATTAGTATTATTTGAAAATGAACATCTTAATGTATTTGTTGATTTCAATCAAATAGATGAAGACATAGATTTATTAAATAAAATTGAATATAAAACTATTATAGTACCTTACAATAATGATGAAATTCAAGACATAAAAAACATTAATCCATTTTTAAATAGATTTAATAATGTAATATCTGCTGTAGATGCTAAAGGGATAGATTTTAGTGAAGTTATAATTTATGGTTTTGGAGATTTCTTCTTAAAAAGTTTTTTAGGAAGGTATGAAGAAAGGTTCTTCTTTAACAAATTATATGTTGCAATTACTAGAGCACAAGCAGAACTTGTCATTATAGATTCTTATGATTCAAAGAATAATTTTTGGGTACCTATTATTACAGATTATTTAGTATCGGATTGGAAACCTCATTTAGAAACTAATCTCGTAAATTTTGAAGATATAATAATTTTTGATTCATCAACTATTATTCAGAGTAAATCTGATGTAGTAGAAAATGATGCAATTAGGCAAAAAAATCAAGGTATAATCGATAAAAATATTCCATTACTTAAAATAGCTTCAAATCATTTTATAAAAATAGATAATAAAAAAGAATATTATTTATGTCTTGGTATTATTGAAGAGATAAACAATAATTGGAAAAAAGCAGCAGAGTTTTTTCTAAAAAAGGAAGTTGGACAAGATGGTATAGAAAGAGCAATAATAGTTTATTGGAACTCACAATCATGGATTGAGATTAAGGATTTAAATAAAAAAATTAAAAATGAAAAACTACATGTAATTGGTATAATTGCAGATTTATTCATTAATGAAAAATTATTAATGAATGATTTAATAAATTTAGATACTCATGTAAAAATATTAGAAAAATTATTAAACTCTCATAGCAGTAGAAAAGAAATTATAAATGCGTTATTATTATTCCTTGATATTGCTGATTCCACAGAGGCAGTAATAACAATTCAAATTCTAGAAAATATTTCATATTCGACAGATAAAAATGTTTGGGAATTAATTGGTAAAAAATATTTCATGCTTAATAAGTTTGAATCTGCAATTTCAGCATTGAAGTTTATTAATGACGAGGGAATGTATTATTTAATGTCTAAATTAGAAATTGCAAAAAAAGCAAATAACCTTGAGGATATTATTATTTGGCATGGAAGAATTGCTATCGAAACTGATGTAGATAAATCACAAATAGGAAATGAAATTATTAGAATCTATAAAAAAGATTTGCTAAACAAAGATGTTGTTAATGAATATGTTTTATTGTATACATATATTTCATTCATAGTTTGTGACTCAAATTATGAAGGTTTGTTAGATCTTGCGAAAATTGTTGAATCAAAGTTTAAATTGAAAAAAACTGAATTAGCAGATAAATATTTAAGAATACTTTCTGCAAACAAATATGATATGCGATTATTCGAATATTTGTTAGATCGTTGGGCAAAAAATAGTTACGATAGTAAGATACAAATTGAAGAAATAAACGAAACTTATAAATCTTTATCACAAACATTTGGTTACTCATATTTTCCGTTTGACAAAACTGAAATAGAAAAAATATCAAGTATACCATCATATATTATAAAAAACCTTCCAGATCATATAAAAAATATTAAAATAGGCAGTTTTAGAAAATTTGAAAATATATTAATAGAAAATTTGGATCTATTTAATTTAGTGGTTGGAGATAACAATTTAGGCAAAACATCCCTTTTAGAAGCCCTATTATTCACACCAAATAAAAAGGAATATATAGAAAGACTTGCTCTAGCATATGTTGAAAGATCAAATACATACCCAGACAAAAAAGCTGATTCAGAAGACATCAACCTATATTACAATTTATCTAAAGAATTTATGTTAGATTTCAAAAATGCTGATAGTAAGGATAATTTTATTTCTTTTCAGTTTTACAACTCTCGAAACAATTGGAATTATAGTATTAATTTAGATATGGAATATTTAAATAATTCTTTCTTCGATAAGAATGACTTTGAACATATTAAAGATATGGATTATTTCAGCATATTTAAACAACCTTATATTTCATATGGTAAAAGTCTAAATAAAACACTTGCACAAATCTATCATGATGAAATAGGAACAAAAAGAATAATTGAACATGAATTTCTAGATAGGATGAAAACATTTATTCCTAATATTGAAAGGATAATAGCAGATACTAAAACCGGCAGAATAGAAATTAGGGCAAGTAATTTTGTTGAAGATATTCCTTTGTATCAATATGGTGAAGGTGCAGGTAAATTATTTAGAATATTGTTATTACTTACATTACATAAAGGAAAAAAACTTTTAATTGATGAAATTGATGCTGGTATACATTTTTCACGATTTAAGAGCTTTTGGAAAACAATTCTTGAAGTAGCTAAAAAAGACAATACACAGATTATTGTTACTACCCATAACGATGAATGTATAAAATATTTTGTTGATGTATTAAATGATCTTGGTGAAAATTATCAAAAATTGTCCCGAGTAATACAATTGAAAACTGTTAAAAATTTGAAAATACATTCTTTTGAGTATTCAGGTTTTAGTTTAGCAACAGAATCCGGTATAGAATTAAGAGGCAATTAATGAATAATATTACAATATTTTGTGAAGGTATTTCAGATCAGATATTTATATCTGATTGTTTAGAATTATTTTATAACATTAAAAAATTAAATAAATCTAAGATAAAAGATTCGGTAGATCTTTTATTAGAAAACAATAATATGATCAGAAATATTAATGGTTGTAGTAATCTCTCTAATGATATAAACATTCAAAAAATGATTGAATCAGTTGAGCTAGGTGGTAAGAATATTGTCATATTTGATGCAGATTATAAAAAACACAATATAACCTCACAATCAACTGGTAATAAAGGATATAACTCTTGTAAATTTAAATTAGAAGAACTTAAGAAAAACTCTAATGTTCAGTTTGATTATTATATCTTGCCCAATAATTCTGATGATGGTTTGTTTGAAAATTTATTAAGAAAATTAATTCCGCCTTCAATGGAACCTATATTTGAATGTATACAGAGTCATCAACATTGTCTAGGAAATTTAAATTTTGCAAATGTTCAAATTGCTGATTTGAAACAACAAATTAATTTCTATTTATATACCTTAAATCAAAACACAATTAATAGAGATTACAAAAATTCAGACTATTGGAACCTAAATTTTGAAGAAATATTGGAACTAAAAAAATTTAAAGATTTTTTGAATCTAAATTTTGAAAATTAAATATTAAAAACATTAAATTTTATTTGAGTTTGCTTTTTACCAGTTAACAATTGCTCTTTTCTTTTCAAATAATCGACTAATTTTATCTTAATCATAATATTTTTATTATCTATCACACTTTTAATGTACTTGAATTCGTTTTCGATATCGTTTTTCATAAAACTAATTTAAGCGTAAATTGCAATTAATCTATTGCATTATTTTTATAGAATTCACATTTAATGTTATAGAAATCCTTGTTCATAAACAATTTAGATTTGACTTAGATAGAGGCTCTAATTTAATTGTGAGTCTATAAAAGACTGCAATATGTTATAAACCTTCAATTTTGGAATTGTATTTTGATTTTCAATATCATCTATTGTCTGTGCACCTATCTTAAATATTCGTGCTAAGTCTCTTCTTGTTTTGCCTGAAATCTGCCTGGCTAACAAAAGCTTTTTTCCAAATGATAAATTTTCAGTGGGAAACGGAACATAGCCTAAAAATGAAATAATAGCTGGATAAACAGAAATTAATGGCAAACTTCTACCTGTTTCCCAACCCCAAATACATGTCTCGGATACTCCTAAGATTACGGCAAGTTCGGGAAATGTAAGGCACATCTCTAAACGCTTCTTTTTAATATGGTCGGCAAATGTTAAAGGAATAGGTATAAAATGCTTGGTACGAGGTCGTTTTGAGCGTAAAACGTGTGGTAAGACTAAGCAAGTAACCCTTCCGGAATTTGCTTGTCGCCTTCTTTTTGTTTTGGACCTAATTTTCCTGACGTTGCAGTAAAGTTATACGTTTTGATTAATTGAAATTGAACATCATCACTTGCCCAAACTTCTAATACTTGCTCTTGTTTAAAGGCTCTTAAATAAATTTGTTTAGAAGGAAAATGTAATAGTTTGTCTTCCAAAAGATGTTGCCAATAAATATCTGATTGTTCTTTTGCTTTTTGTACTCTTAAGAAAGTAAGCTGTTTGTCGAGAAAATTATTTTGTCCCATCAACGTTCCAAACAAAATATTAAATATTAGAATGAATATTAATTTCAATCCCTGAATTTTATCTCTGGTTCTTCTGTTTCGTTTCGTTCTTTTTGTCGGCGTGATAGGTAATGATCTTCTTCATTGTCTTCCTGTTCAGTTCGGTTGTAATCTGTGATCACTTCTCTGCCGCTGCCGTCTTCAAGGGTTGAATAACTGGAAGGATTTAATTTATCTCTGCTGTAAGGATCATTCTGATTATTTATTAATGGCTGTCCACTATAAAAGTTTTCAGCAGCTTTTGCCTGTGAATTTATGTCAACAGCATTGTTTTGAGATATGGCATCAGCAGCTTCTCTCATTTTTTGGTCAGCAATAGCGCCCCAATCCTGACCAAGCGTATCATTACCAATTAAGATCACCTGAGTTGGATCAGTAGGATTCTTAAGAGATTCGGAAATAAAGTATCCGAAAATCAAGACAATGCCTGCTATGGTAAATATTTTCCCTTTCATTTAATTATAATAACGAAGAAATCAGTTTTTTAGTTCAATTGTTATTTTACACCATGCATCCATTTCTTAATTATGAATGAACTGCCAATAATTAAGATGCCGCCAATTGCTGAAACTAAAGCTATTTTATAACAACCATCTAAGTATATTGGTAAAGACTGCAAAGCGTTGAACGGACTTCCATCTGCATGAGCTTCCGGTATTGACATTCTTGATCCGATCCAGCCTGCTAATGCGTGACCAAGACCAGATGCTAAAAACCAAGTTCCCATCATAAAACCAACTATTTTTCCAGGTGATAATTTTGTTACCATGGAAAGCCCGATTGGAGACAAAAATAATTCACCGCATGTAATAAAGAAGTATCCAAGTGCAAAATAGGTGAGTGGCATATATCCTGTAGTAATTCCTTTATTTCCACCGATGACAAAGACATAATATCCGGCAGCCAAAAGCAAAAAGGCTAATCCAAATTTCACCGGATCATTAGGTTTGATATTTTTCTTGTCCATCCAATTCCATAAAATGGCGAATATTGGTGTTAAAAAGATTATGTAAAATGGATTTATGGAGTTGTTTACCATTGCGGATGACAGCGTGGTAACTTTTTCCACCTTTGCGCCTTTGTCCCAATTATGAGTTATTTTCTCTTTTAAAAGAACAGCATTACCAGCTAATAGTGTATCAACTGTCAGGTTTAGTTCTTGTTTGGTTTCAGAATAAAATTTTAAAGTGTTATTTTCTTTCAGATAAGCACTATTTTCTAAATAGATAACAGAATCACCTTGTTTTACCGGATTTAGCAAAGTGCTTTCCATATTGCTTTCGTTTACTTTAAAATTTACATTTCTTTCTGCCATCAAATTTAAAGAACCACCTGCCTGTTCGTAAAAACCCCAAAATAAAATAGAGAATATGATCATACTTAATGCTGCCCAAAGCATTTGCTTTTGATTAACAGCTTCTTTTGATGCGATAAAAAGTATATAGCCGACGATAACAACACCAATTAATATAAAAATTAAGTTTGTTACGTCGTGAAATTGCACCATTGTGAGCGCAATGAACACACATAAAAATGCACCGATGTAAATGATCTTTTCCCAATTTAAACCTGCAAATATTTTAGTGTTTAGCAGTTCAGGATTTGGACTTTCACCTTTGCCTTCCAGCATGCTTCTGTTTAGTAAAAAGGTAATTAAACCTAATACCATGAAGATTCCTGCAATACCAAATCCTAAATGCCAACTTACTTTTTGTCCTAAATATCCGCAAAGCGCACTTCCTAAAAATGCACCTACGTTTACACCCATATAAAAAATGGCATAACCACCATCTCGGCGCGAATCATTTTCATTATAAAATTTGCCTAAAAAACTTGAAATATTTGGTTTGAAAAAGCCGCATCCTATTATTAAAAAACCCATTCCTAAAAAGAAAGATTGTTCTAACGGCACAGCAAGCACTAAATGCCCGATAGCCATCATAATTCCACCAAAAATGATTGACTTTCTGAATCCTAAGATTTTGTCTGCTATTAATCCGCCAAAAAGTGGTGTCATATAAACCATTGCATTATAAGCACCATACATCAGGTTTGCATCTTTATCCTTGTATAATAATACATTTGTCATGTATAAAATAAGCAAAGCGCGCATTCCATAAAAAGAAAAACGTTCCCACATTTCTGTAAAAAATAATAGAAATAATTGTTTAGGTTGTACATGCCTGTTTGTCAGATATGTAAATAAAATCATCAAGCCACTGAAGATCGATCCAACAATAATGATAATTACATCTAAATCCATATTAAATATTTTGGGTGTGTGAAGCGTAAAGATAGGAATTTATACAAAATTATTCTTCCTTAAAAAACCTGAACCGCAAGGCTGCTATTCCACCAATAATGGCAGGAATGATCAGGTTGATAACCCATAATGTAATGGTTGCAGCAATAATGGTAATGGGATTGACCGTGAAAGCAGCCAGGAAATACGCAGCTACATTGCCTCTGAACCCGAAATCTATTAAAGCAATGTTGAATGGATTGATAGTTTGTACAAAGAAAATTGCTGAAACCAAGATCATTGCTGAAGAAAAAGTCAATTGAAATCCAAAGAATTTTAACAACAGCACAAACTGCAAACAATATACCAAATACCTAAGTCCGGAAAGTATTTCTAACCATAAAAAATCTTTATAACTGTACAAGTCAATGATATGCAGATATTTATAGACTTTTTTTAGAAACGGAAAATGAGAAAATTTTGTGCTTACAACGTCCAGATTATAAAAGCAAAAATGAATCGCCAACACCATTAACACGTATATTAAAATAAATGCAAACGTCAGGTAGGTGTCTATTTTCTCAAAATAGAGAATATAAAAAAGCAAACCCAAAGCACCTAATGATAAATTCACTACTATCTGAGCAAGACTGCCTAAGATAGTAGAAACAATTGCTTCTTTTCTATTTGTATCTAAAGCAAAAACACGACCACCAAACTCGCCGATACGACTTGGCGTAAAAAGCGAGAAAGTTACACCGAACAGAATGCCTTCTATCGCATCTAACCACGAAATTGGATGCAGCTTATCTATCAGTAATTTCCACTTTATAGCTTCAATACTCCAATTTATCATCATCAAAAATATTACGCAAGAAAGCAAAAAATAATTGCCATGAAAATTAAACATGAAATGTTCGTACGCTATTTCCATCTTTTCATTTCCAAATAACTGCCGATACAGCACATACAATAAACCGCTCAATATCAAAATCTTGAGAATTGCGTTTAATAATTTGTTTTGGAAAATTCGTTTCATAAAAAGATGCATCTCAAAATCTTACGATTTTATTTCACGTAAAGAACGCAAAGATGCAAAGGTTAGATCTTGATTATAAAATAGTTTTCAAAGATAGATTCTTTTTTGAATAAATAATGGAACTGCCTATTGCATACTCATTCCTAACTACTACTTTTGCATGGTGGCTGTTATTAAAAAAGAAAATCCTAAAAGAATTATTTTAGGCGTAGATCCGGGAACACAAGTTACCGGTTATGGCATTGTTTTATCGGATGGACTTACGATGGAACTGATTGCCATTGGTAGTATTCACACAGAAAAATTTGACGACCATTATGATAGGTTACAATGTATTTACGACAGAATTCTGGAAATAGTTTTAGCTTATAAACCGGAAATATTAGCTATTGAAGCGCCATTTTTTGGTAAAAATGTGCAGTCGATGCTGAAACTTGGTCGTGCGCAAGGCATGGCAATTGCAGCTGCGCTTTCTCAAAAAATTCCGGTACAGGAATATTCACCCAAAAAAATAAAACAAAGCATTACCGGAAATGGAAACGCTGCCAAAGAACAAGTAGCTGCCATGCTTGGACATATCTTGAAAACAGATGTACTTCCAAAGCAATTGGATGCAACAGATGGTTTGGCTGTTGCGGTTTGTCATCATTTTTCCATGCGTGGTTTGCCAAAAGGTGGCAAAAAGTATAGCGGTTGGGAAGCCTTTGCCAAAGACAATGCAAAACGCGTGAAATAACCTACACCACTTTAGGTATTTTCCTTTTTTCAAAAGAATTTAACAATGTAATTTAGAATGAATCTAAGTTTATGCTTATTTTTGGATATGCTTAAATTGCCGCTTTTACAAAACCAGATATGCTCTGAAATGGACATTCAAAAAGTGTGCAAGGTAGATTGTGTTTTTAAGAAGAAATGCTGTAAAAAGCACAAACATGGTAAACGCTGCAAATCTTGTCCTAAGAAAAAAGACTAATTTCTGATTAACGATATATTTATCGTAAAGAATCAAAACCAAATGACGAATTTCCCGATCGCTCATCGCAAATTGTAAATCGTCTATTGTACATCGTAAATCGTAAATTCCTATCTTTGTCGCATGTCTGATTTACATATTTACAACACACTTACACGACAAAAAGAGAAATTTGAAGCCATCAATCCGCCATTTGTAGGTTTGTATTGCTGTGGACCTACCGTTTATTCTGATGTTCATTTAGGCAATACGCGTACTTTTATTTCTTTCGATTTGGTATATCGTTACCTTAAATTTTTAGGTTATAAAGTAAGATATGTTAGAAACATTACAGATGCAGGTCACTTAACCAACGACCAAGGTGAAGGCAAGAACCGCATGGAAGACCAAGCAAAATTAGAGAAGCTGGAGCCGATGGAAATCGTGCAGAAATATACCGTTGGCTTTCACGAAGTTTGTCGCCAGTTTAATTTATTGCCACCAACTATTGAGCCTACAGCAACAGGCCATATTGTAGAGCAAATAGAAATGACTCAAAAATTAATCGACAATGGCGTGGCTTATGAATCTAATGGCAGCGTTTATTTTGATGTGAAAGCATATAACGCAAAAGGCAATAATTATGGCGTGCTTTCTGGTAGAAATATTGATGATCTGGTTGCAGGCTACCGCGATTTGGATGGACAAGATGAAAAACGAAATTCTATAGATTTTGCACTTTGGAAAAAGGCTTCACCGGAACATATCATGCAATGGAACTCACCTTGGAGCAGTGGTTTTCCAGGCTGGCATTTAGAATGTTCTGTAATGAGTACGAAATATTTAGGTAAGCAATTCGATATTCATGCAGGTGGAATGGATCTTAAATTTCCACACCACGAATGTGAGATTGCGCAGAATGTCGGCGCTTGTGGCAGCACACCTGTTCGTTATTGGATGCATACAAATATGCTCAATTTCAACGGACAGAAAATGAGTAAATCGTTAGGAAACTCTATACTTCCAATGGAATTCGTGACCGGCAACCATCCTTTATTAGACAAGCCATATTCTGCCATGACGGTTCGTTTTTTATTTATGAATTCGCACTATTCTTCAGAACTGGATATTACTATTAAAGGTTTGCAAGATGCTGAAAAAGGTTTGCGTAAACTGATGAACGCAGCAAAATATTTAAAAGAATTGAAGTTTGAAGTTGCTACAATAGAAGAAAAGCAAGATACGCTTATTAAAGATTTGTGTGAAGAGTGTAAAACAGTAATGAATGATGATTTTAATGCGCCAAAACTGGTTGCAACATTATACGAATTGGCTTCGCAGATCAATATTTATTTTAATGCCGAAAAGAAAGTAAAAAATATTTCTGAGACAATTTTCGAAGCATTGCTTACAACTTACAATGCTTACCTTTTTGATGTTTTAGGGTTGATAGAAGAAATAGAAACCGGCAATAATGATTCTTTAGATAAAGTAATGCAGTTAGTAATTGACATTAGAAAGCAATCGCGCGAAAACAAAGACTGGACAACTTCTGATAAAATAAGAGATGCGCTGAAAGAAGCAAATATTAATATTAAAGATGGAAAAGATGGAACAACGTATGAGATCATTTAATCGTGAGTCAAGAGCCAAGAGTCAAGAATCAAGACAAGAAAACCGAATAAGTTTCTTTGCTCTTTACTCCTTATTCATTATTCCAATCTTAATGGCTTCATCTTGCAAAACAAACACAAATCATACAACAACAGGCACTACAACAGAAAATAAAATAACAAAACCTGCTTTTTCTTCAGATTCTGCATATCTTTTTACACAGCAACAACTTGATTTTGGAGCGCGTGTTCCTGGTACTGCTGCACAGCAAAAATGTGCGGCTTACTTCGAGCAAAAGTTAAAGAATTATGGTGCAACTGTATTTATGCAAAAAACAAATGTAGTAGTGTATGATGGTAAAAGCGTTCCATGTATAAATATCATTGCATCTTATAATCCTGAAGTGAAAAGAAGACTGATGATCTGCACACATTGGGATGCTCGTCCGTTTGCCGACCAAGATGATAGCGCCACAGCAAAGCCAATATTAGCAGCCGATGACGGAGCAAGCGGTTCTGCCATATTATTAGAATTTGCACGTCAATTACAACAAAAGAATCCTGAAATCGGTGTCGATCTAATCTTCTTAGATGTGGAGGATTATGGTCAGCCTGAATATGATCTAAACCAAAAGCCAGGCGATTTTTATTGCTTAGGCACGCAATATTGGTGTAAAAATCCGCATGTTCCAAACTATAAAGCAGAAAACGGTATTTTGTTGGATATGGTTGGAGCAAAAGGCGCAACTTTTACTTATGAAGGTGTTTCGATGCAGTATGCGCCGGAATTTATGAAACAAGTTTGGCGAAATGCAGAAACTTTAGGTTACAGTAATTTCTTTTTGAAAGAAATTACAGATCAGATCATTGATGACCATTACTACATTAATACTTTAACAAAAATTCCAACAATTGATATCATCAGCAGAACATACAGCACACGCAGCGGCTTTGCCAAGCATTGGCATACACACGAAGATAACATGAGTATCATAGATAAACTTACCTTACAGGCTGTTGGCGAAACTGTTTTGGCGACTATATATGATTTTTAGAAAATTTTAATTTCGTTTTAAATATTCAAGTAAAAGTGTAAATTTGCACTTCCGAAAAATCATTCCGACAATTCGGAATCTGAATCTTAGACTCATCGGTCCTGTAGCTCAGCTGGTTAGAGCACCTGACTCATAATCAGGGGGTCCATGGTTCGAGCCCATGCGGGACCACTGGTAATCAAGCACTTAGATATAAATTCTAGGTGCTTTTTTATTTGCACAAATATTGCACAAGTAAAGAAAACACAATAGAGTTATTGGATACGACAAATCAGCTTTAATACTTTAGGTTTTATTCTTTTTGTATATTTATAACATATCGCATTTGTAAATTATACTTAGACAATTGTAGTTCGTTAATAATTATCTATATAAATCGTTATTAAGATGGATTGGAAATCATACGAGGAAATTGTAAAATATCTATATGAGAATATTGGACTAAAAAATGGCTTAACGATAGAAGGCTATGGACGTTCATGTGTTGTCAAAGGTAAATCAAGTGTTAATCATCAAATTGATGTGCTGTTTTCTCATACAGATGGTGCTCACAAATATTTCACCGCGATTGAATGCAAGTATTGGAATGACAAGGTTAACAAAGATGTCATTATGAAGATGATTGAAGTAATTGATGATTGTAAGATTGATAAAGGAATAATTGTTTCAAAACATGGTTTTACCAAAGACACAATAGATTTTGCAAATTTTAAAAATATTGGTTTGGTTGAATTGCGAGAACCTCACGATATTGATCCAAAATTAGTAAGTCAATCAATAGATATTACGTTGATAGGAAAAGCACAATTCTATGATATTACAAAACTTATAATAGAGTCTGATGAGAATGACACAAGTAAAGATGAATATTTAAAAAAACTTTGTTATGACCTTGTAAATCTTCCTATAGAAATTAAGACACAATATGTAGTTGAATATGCTAAAAAAGATAACCCAAATCATAATATAGAACGTATTAGTCAAATTCCTGTTGATCGCTATAAGATAGTATTACGTAACATGTCTTATTTACAACTCTATACCACAGAATGTATTTTATTTTTTAATGACGGTTTAGTAAAGAATGTACATGATATTATTCTTAATACAGCTAAAACAAAAATATATACCTCTTATCCTGAAGTAGTGATGAGAGATGAAATCAGCCTTAATCCATCAGTGCTTTTCGTAAATAAGCACGATTCATTTAATTGCAAGATTAATAAGATTATTATTGAAGGCAAATACATTGTTCAGACTCAAAGTAATTTAATTAAAATCAGAAATAGAGTATTAATGATAATGAAATTGATTTTTGAGAATAAAATGTTCATTCTCACTAACGATGGGAAAGTAAATGAAATTAGTCTCGAAAAATAAATATCCTTTACTAAATTTCAATTTTTTGAATCTCCAATTTTATTATTTCTGCCTCTTTTTTAAAATTTTTAATAATCTCGTCTTTTAAAGTTGGATCGTGAGATACATTTGGAATCAAATTTTCAAATTTATCTATTTCATTTTTTCTATTAGAAATCATACTGTAATACCAAGCATTTACAAAAATCCTTTCACCTAGTTCTATTTCTTTTTGTTTTAAGCAAGTCTTAAGTTCATTTAGGATGTCATATAATTCTTTCATACGTGATTAATTTTTATCAGTTTAGATGACAATAATGCATCTTGCAATTCTTTATATACTAGATACATGAAAACTCTAAGTATCAAGTAAATTTAAAAAACATTATCATTATTTGCGTTATTTATAATCCTTTGCAAAAAAATTAAAAACCTGCATTAAGCAGGCTTATATTCCATTTATAATTTTTTCATGATCTTCATCCATTAAATCACTTGGTAACGAATCCATATAAATTTCTGTTGTTTTGATGCTTTCATGTCCAAGCATGTCGGACAGGTTAGAAACTGGTATTCCTAGATTTTTAGCGCGTGTAGCAAAGCTATGTCGTGGCACATATGATGTTACTGTTTCTTCAATTCCGCAGAGAGTAGCCAGCTTTTTTAATTTCTTATTATACCTGCTTCGAGCCCATTTTATATCCTTGTGAATGTCTTGTTCGGTTGTTCTTTTAATGATGGGAAAGATATAGTCATTTTTTCGTTTTTCAGCAATATAATGACTTAAGATTATTTGAGTTTCCGGAATGATTTTCACATTATAAGGCTTATGTGTTTTTACTCGTTCATACATAATTCTCCCATTGATTATATCTGATACTTTTAACCTGGCAATGTCGGCAAATGGCATCCCTCTCGTGAAGAAGCTGAACAGGAAATAATTGCGTGCATGGAATAATGGATGTTGACTGTTAAATTCAAGGTTTTTTATTTTTGAAATAGCTTCGATAGAAATTGCACGTTTCCGTGTCTTTTGCGTTTTAATAGTATAGTTAGAAAATGGGTATAATTCACGTTCAACTATACCGTCCTTAATAGCTTGGTTATAGACGGCTCGTATTGAACGCATATAAACAGCTAGACCATTTGTCTTATTTCCTTTTGCATAGTGGTGATTCTCAAATTGCAGAAGAAATGAATAGTTTAATTGGATAAAAGATAATGACTCTTTTCCTCTGAAATTCTTTAATGCTGTAAGAGCATTTTCGTATGACCTTGCATTGCCAATTCTATTGATGGCTTTCATGTTATTTATAAGCTTCTGCATATAATCATAGAACGATAAAGATTGAGACTTTTGTTCAAACAATTCTTTAATTTGCTGAGCATTTGAAAGTGTTATGAGAATTTTCTTTTCATCCAATCTGTTAATAAAATCTGACAGTTCAGCTTTTTTGCTTTGGATATAATTATTCAAACGAAGAACGCTTTCCGTCCCTTTGTAAGATGACTTAACCTTTCGTTCTTTTATATCCCAATCTTTTAAATGAAAGTACTTTTTTAGACTGATTTGAGATGATGTTGTTCCGTGAATAATCCGAAGTAATAAGGCAAACGTTCCGTCAGGTTTTGGACGCCTTGTATCCAATACTATGAGAATGTTTGTTTTCATTTTTTCATTTTTTAATGAGCAATATTTCCTCACATATTCGCATGGCTGACATGCTTGTGATATATGCAGTGAATTGCATAAAATCCAATTTTTTACATCTCTCGGTCAAATTCGATGTCATCAGCATTATTTCTTAGTTTGTCAAATTCTTGTTTTAAGATATGTTCTTTTGTCGGTTCTAAACCGGCTTGAAACCCTAGGAGATAATCATTTCTTATGTCTATTTCTTCCTGATGCAATTCTTTTGCTATTTCAGGTTCTGCATATTGAATCCAGTAACCATCATTGTATCCTTGTGCATACAGCACCTCATTTATTGCAGTCTCCATATTGTTAGAATTTATTTTTTTTATTGCGCTCTAGATGTTCATTAATGGACTCTGAATCGTATAGAATTATTTTTTTATTTAACGGCGTTGTATAGGAAATACTGCCGTTATCACGTAACAACTGTAACGTACTCTTAGAAGTTATATGCAGTTTTTTCATGGCTTGATCTGTTGTAATCCACTTATCTTCTTTTATATTTTCTTGTTCTTTTATAAAGGTGACAAGCTTAGTTATCATGAGATAAAATGCTTTGCTTTCAATTCTAATTATTTCTTCATCCATGTGCTTTGTTTGTGTCAAACAAAGAAAAGGTATTCGATTTTTTTGTCCTAAATCTATGAATCATTGTGTGATTCATTCTACATGAATCATGAACTCATTCAGATAGAATACATGGCGCTTTTGGTATGTATAATTTTGGAGTATCAAATAGCATTATATGAAACTAATTAACAACGAACTCAAACAAAGATTCTCAATTATGGGAGAACAAAAAGACATAGATGACCCTAGAGTAATTGCAGTGTTTTTTAACCCTGTAGGCGAAGGCACATGGTATGCGATAAGTTATAACGAAGAAAGAAACACTTGTTTTGGATATGTGGAAGGCTTAGGATATGACGAATGGTGTGAATTCAGCATGAAAGAATTAGAAGAATTAAAATTGAAGCCGTGGGGTATGAAAATAGAACGAGACATGTTTTATAAAGAAACATTTTTTTCTGAATTGACAGGCAAAACGCGAAACCCAGAGATTATAGAAACCCAAGAAATAAAACAGGAGAAAAAGCAGGTGATAAAACAGGAAGAATCTAATCACCAGCAGCAGATAAAACAAGAACTGCTGTTTGACCACAACGTCAACAATGAGTTGGAAAATGATAATGAAATAACACTCTAAAATTCACCTTTTAAAACAAATAATATGGAATCAAAAACAAAAAAAGAATTAGTAAATCAAAACGCAAGTAATGTGCTACAAAATGCAGATTTAATGCATGCACAGTTTTTACCGCAGGCTCGAAAATTCGGGCAAATGTATGGCAACAATGAACCTTCTCTTCCTCCTTTAGATGCTGATAGCTACTTAGGATTCATTGATCACATCACAAGTTTTTATATCAAAGGAAGAACAGACATGCTCATGAGCCTACAATCAGATAAAAATGTTAATGATCAGGAAAGCCATGATCTAGAGATAAAGGAAAAGGAAGATTTATTGAAAAAATCAAAAAGTGATCTGATGAATAAGGCATCTGACATGGAAGATATAAAATTTGATAGAAGTGTTGAAAAACATAAATTCTACAGTTATGTCTTAGGTGTTATTATGCTATTGGAAACCAGCTGGATGTCAATGACATTTTCAGCCGCACTCAATGATTCGAACATTATGGTTTGGGTTGGAGCATTTATTTTAAGCTTTGGTCTTATCATGTCAATTAAAGTTTTTACAAAACAATTGCGAGATAAGCCATGGAAAGAGATTCCAATTATGGTTAAAGTTCTTATTCCTATGTATGTATTTTCTGTGGTTATTGCATTTGGACTATTAAGGTTTTCAAGCGTAATTGTTTCAAGCGACAACACAATTTCTACCTACTCTTATCTAGATAACCCATTTATCTATATAGTAATGACTTTAGTACCTATAGTTGCAACAGCTTGTGTGGTTTACACCTATTATTTAAGCGATGAAGATTCCAAAAATTTGGAAAGAAAAAATCAATTGCAAAAAGAGTGCAATGCATTACAGGATAAAATAAATACACTTCAAAAAGACATTAAAGAATTAAAAGCTTTAAAAAAAGATAATGAAGTGAGTACTCTTGATAACGAAGCATTAGAAACACTGTTGATTCAGAAATTTGACGCTTACTATGGTGAGGCTATTGGTGTATTCAAATATGAAAACATCAAATGGCGTCAAGATGGTTGCCCTAAATCCTTTAATAATCCAACACCTACATTGCCTAAAATTAAATTCAATCACAGATAAACACATTAATATGAAAAGAAAATACATCATAATCTCGACAGTACTCGTACTATTTATTCTACTGAGTGTTTGGTGGCTTAACTCAAAGAGTAAGCCTCGAGGAATAGAGTTGCATATCCTATGTGATGTAACAAATCAGGCTGACACTCAATTAACAGCGCAAGCATTTTTCGAAAAATTTGTTGAACCCTATAGTAATGAATCTATTTTGATAAAGGTTCAACCTGTAAGTAATTACAGAAACAATCCGGCAAGCACTTTGCAAATAGATGCTGCTTCTCTCATATTTGGTAACCAGTTTAAGAGAGAGCGAAAATTACATAAAATGTCCTTAGAGCTTGATTCGATATTGCATGACTACTATTTTAATCATGAGGACTTACAGCGTTCAAATGTGTTCGAGCAAATAGTTAAGTCCGCCAACGAACTTTCTAAGAAAGATGTGAAAATCAAAACCATTATTGTAGCAAGTGATGTTCAGGAAAATTCAAATTGGAGTTGCTATAATAAACAAGATTTAGCACTGCTTAAAAAGAATCCGACTAAGGTTGAAAGGAAGTTGACAGAAAGATTGAAGTTGAATAATTACACTGGAATTTCAATATATTTTATTCATGCTTCACAAACACAAAAAGACGACGATTTGTATGTTTTAATGAGTAATTTTTTTGCTGATGTATTTTCTCGCAAAGGTGCGCAATGTTTTATTCAAAGTAATCTCTGATGAATAAGCCGACCAATGCAATTGTGAGAATTTTAAAATTCATAGTTCAAATACTTTGGAAGATTATTCTCATGATTGTGTTGGTTATTTTTCGTTTAGTTGTGATGATACTTGAAATTATAATTATAAAAATTGAAGAATATCTTGATGTTAAACATCGAAAACTATAATAATGGGAATATTTACAGCAATATTAGAAGAAGGTTTATATCAGGTAGACAAAGTGCTCAATAGCATTAATAAAGAACTTATACCGGAAGATATAAACAACAATTACAATGACAAATTTATTGGTTCTAAAGAAATTGTCAATACTGCAAATACAGGATTCTGTTGTGATGGTATAAATTACCTACCCAGTTCCACAGCAAATTTTCTTGTTACAGGAAATTCTGGTGTTGGAAAGTCTTCTGTCATTGCACACACTCTTCTTGGGAATACTGAGAATAATTATATTATTAATGATTGCAGTGGAGAACTATCAACTTCGGCAGGTGTATTGTATGATGCAAATTTCGACATAAAAATTACTAATTTTTCACGTCCTGAAATAAGTAATGGTTTTTTTAACCCCCTTAAATATGTCGATTCTGATTCATCAATCTATAAATTATCTCATCAAATTGCGCATGAAGAATTAGGTAAGGATAGAGATAAATACTGGATGATACAAGCATGCAATTTACTTGGACTAAATATCCGAGCACTTCGTTATCAAGACCCAAAGTATTTTAATTTAACAAATGTCCGACATGTCATCGAAATGCTTTCAGGAGCGAATACATCCCTTGTAGACAAAATAATAATAGATACCAAAAATGATTCAATCATTAATGCTTATAAGTCCTTTATAAGTAATGATCCTAAATTAAAGTCAAATATAATTTCAAGTACTCTCGCGTGTTTATCTATTTGGAATGATAGTAATATTCAGCAGATAACTAGCTTTGATTCTTTAGATTTACACAATATTCATTACAATAAATACGCAATATTTATTCAAACCGATGTTTTGCAATCTTCTTATTATAGATTGTTAGTTAGTCTTTTATTAAAAACAGTCATAACAGAAATTATGACTGAATTACCTAATGCAACCACAAGAAGAACACTTCTATTATTAGATGAATTTGCGAGCGGTCTTTACATACCTGATTTTGACATCATTATTAGTACTATCAGAAAATACCGGGCTCACTTATGTCTCATCATCCAATCGTACAGCCAATTACAATCTCAGTACGGAGATAAAATTGCACGCACGATTATAACTAATTGTGCTTCGCGTTTGTATTTTTCATCGCTGGATTTTGAAACAGCTTCAAGCCTTAGCAATGAGTTGGGAAAGTATTCGCATATGATGGATAGTTCTATGAAGATTCGAGAACTTCTTACTCCGTCGGAAATACGTCAGTTATCGGCGGACAAGGCTATTCTATTATATTCTAACATGAACCCAATACTTTTAAACCTTCGTCCATGCTATACACAACCACTACTAATGCGCAGACTCAAAAAGAAGTTTGATTACCCTCGTTTTAATGTAAATAAAATAATTCCATTAATCGGTTACTCATGAAAAAAAGAGCAAACAGTGCATTATGGAAATATTTAAATGAGCATGGTATTAATGATACACATCACAAAGATTTTATCTTTTACAAAAATTTATTTTATAAAAATTACGACAAAAATTTAAAACAAAAGAAACGTGCTGAAAAAAGATCGTTCATTACATCATTTCCATTATTGACTGTGCAAAAACTACGCAGATTAGCAAAGATGTCTGAATTAACACTACCTGAATTAATAAAATCATTGGTAATTTCTGAAATGAATAAAACAACATTAGATGAACGAATCCCAGTTTATCAGGATATTTTAAAGAGTATTGAACAATGCAGGTTAAGTATTATACGAGTGGAAGAACGAGAAATTAAAAAATCAATTTTCGGAAATGCTTCTTATGATACATTGTATAAACTTCTTGATGAATTAATAAACCTCATACAATCTTTAATTCTCACAAAATGATTATTAAATCTATGACAAGGCGGAGTAATTCATTCGGTCAGTTAATTGATTACATACTACAATCAAAAAGTAACTATGAACGTAAAAGTGATTCTTTTATAATTACTCAACATTTAAGGGGTAAAACACCTGAAGCATGGACTGATGAATTTATTATGAACGAAAATAGTCGCTTGCATTTTCGGACATCACCTGTAAAAATGTATCATTCAGTTTTGTCATTTCATTCAGAGGATACAAGACATATTACTAAACAAATGCTTATTGATATAACACGTAAATTTTTACGCTTGCATGGTGAAAATGCACTATCTATGGCTTCAGCACATACTGACAATAAAAACGTTCATATCCACATAATTCAAAGTGCTATAGATAAGTTCAAAAAAAAATCGATTCGCATCACACGAAAACAATTTCAAAATATTAAGTTAGAGATGGAAAATTATTTCCATGAAAAGTATCCAATTTTAGATAGAAGTAGAATCAATCATGACAAATCTAACAACTTACTTTCAGAGCGTGAATTTCAATTAGTCAAACGCACAAAAAAAGAGAGCGAACGTGACCAAATTAAAAGAGATCTCTTCCAATCATTAAATACTATTACGACAAGAGAACAATTCTTTCAGTCCATACGGGATAAAGGATATGAGATATATTACAGATATGGGAAAGAATATGGTATTAAAGGAAAAAGAAAAATAAGATTTTCATCACTTGGTATTTCTGAAACAGAACTTAAATATTTAGACTTACATTCCGAATTCCAGCAGATTCATAAAAATGAAAAAACACATCGAATTGAAATAGCGCATTAGTTATTCATTTAATATTGGATAATCAAGTCCATTAATTTATATAGGAATTTTCATGACCATTTTACTATAAAATTGATATTAAGAAGATATAGTATTGTATTTTTATAGAATGATTAATTTAAAATTATACACTGCCTGTTCTTTTATTACATTAAGAAAATAATTTCCTCTTTCATAATTCTTCAAGTCAATAGTTACATCTTTTAAGTTTATAACATCTATTTCTTGTATGATACCTCCAATAGAATTTATAATAGTAAGCTTTTTGAATTCTGTTTGATTATTGAGATTTATAGTAATCTTATCTGTTGCAGGATTAGGATATATCCTTACTTCTTTATCTATACTATTTTGAGAAATATCAGTGAGGATTGTAAATTTTGAAATATACGTTTGGTCAATTGCATTAGCTATATCAATATCTATGTCATAAACGTTATTCGTTGTAATAACATTACCGTTCACATCTTCCCAATGATCGAAAATAAATCCATTGTTTGCTGTTGCTGTTAACGTCACTCGTTTATCACAACTCACTATTTGTGTTCCTGTAATTGTTCCGGCATTTAATGGATTAGATACACCATTTACTAAGATTCCTTTCACTGCAATATTAAAATCTGAACATAAAGAATTATTGATCGTTCTATAATCTAATGAATCATTATTAATCTTTTTGAGAATTAGTTTGATATTGTAACTGCCTGAAAAATCAAATTTAGTGGTGTGTAATGTTATCCATTTGCTTCTATGAGGAGTTATACTTTCTATGGAAGTAGTGGTTTTAATTAGACTATCATTTATGTATAACCAAGATTTTAAAGAATCAATTTGTTTAGTCCCTAAATTCGATACTTTCATTTGTATAGTTCCCAAACTATCGCAGAGAGGTCTGCTTAAATCATTTACAAATTGAATTGAATCAAGAGATACTTCTGTTTCTATGTCAGATGGAATTAATCCATCTGACAATGCCAAGCACCAACGTTCATCCCGAGATAGAGAAGCCATAACACGGTCTTTCTGATCTCTAGTAAACATTGTTGTACGAGCACAATAACTCATGTAATTTTTAAACACATCCAAAACATTTCCTGAACCTGTACAAGATGTTGTACCACAGTCAGCCGTCTTGTGTGGATGTGTGTCTGCACATTTGTCACCATCAAAGTATGGATTAGTATCTATTGGACATTGTGTTGTTGTACTTCCTTGAAATGTATGAAACAAATTAAAGAAGTGTCCCATTTCATGAACCAGGTTCCCGGATGTTGGCACATTTACGTTTCGTATCATGATTGTTCGGTAGAGATATGCACCAGCACCGGAAAATGCATTAGATTGTACAATCCAAATATTGATATAGTTATCCTTATTCCATGCAGGTGCTACATTCATTATCCCTAGGTTGATAGGATCATTTGCAACTGACTGCGCTCCTTGTGTGGCATAATTAGGAATGGAACTGCCATCAACATGATAGATGCCATTAGTTGCATTTCCATTTGTGTCACGCTTAGCAAGTGCAAATCTAAAACCCATATTTTCGCCACCTTTTTTCCCTGTCCATTCATAGTTAAGCGTATCAATCATGTTCTTAATAGCTTGGTCAGAAATATTGCTAACAGCGTCAAAATAGACAACGTGTACAACAATTGGAAGTATAGTATCTCCATTTAGTTGTTGACATTCATTGCGCATTAATCTACTAGCTGAACCATTCCGATTCTTATCTACCAATGTTTCAACTAGGCTTCGTTTTGTGGTATAGGTTGAATCTTCTTTAGCTATCGATACTTCCCAAGCATCAGTACCACAAGGTAATCGTAATGTTTGCCCAAAGAGATGAGAGCTTGCAAGAATCAATAAGATTAATAAAACGCTTTTCATTTTACGGTATTTACATCTAAAGTTAATAAATCCCTCCATATGTGGGATAAACATAGAGGGTTTATTTTATGATGGCTCTCAAATATTTTTGTGTATGGCAAAAAAGGTTGAGAATCGTAATAATAATAGTGTAGAAAAGCTTGGTAAAAAGCTTAAAGCCTTAAGGATAGCTAAGGGTTATACTAATGCAGATTTCTTTGCCTATGAACATAATATTAGCCGTTCACAGTACAGTAGATATGAGGTTGGACAAAACGTGCGTTTTAACACGTTGATTAAATTATTGGAGATTCATAACTTATCTCTTAAAGAATTTTTTAGCGAAGGCTTTGAATAAAATAGATGAATTAATGTACTCAGGCAGCAATGCTCAACAAATGCCTGTAAAACTCTTATTATTGCACTGAACTAAATTGAATTGCCGAGTATGCTATATGTAGCTAGTCGGTTTTTGTGTTTAATTTAATTACTGACCTACAAGTTCTGGACGTATCCATGATGAACATAACTGAAAAATCTAACAGATACTTCGTTTAAGTAAGAATATATATATTAAGCGCTTTTAGCCCTAAGTGGGGAGAAAAACGTTTAAATTATTTCTGAGCTTTTTGCGATCCTTGAAAAATAAAGAGTAATATTGACAGTAATCCTGATATAATGCCAATGACTAATAATAAATTACTTACCCAAGGGTTATCCAATATTGTTTCACCAACAAATTCACCATCTATAAATAATTTTCCTTTGCCTTTGAATTTTGACGTGAATGAACTTTTTTTATCATAAGAAATTGGTGTTATAATAGGTTCATCATAAAAGAAAAAATCTTTGTCAAGATTTTGCAATTCAATTGCTCTAGATGGCTCCAGATGATAAGACTTGTTACCATATTGGCAAATTCCAGTTGCTTCCTCGCATTTCAATTTGGACAAAAATGAACCATAAAAATAAACTCCATTGTAATTTGATAAAAATGGCAATATCCATCCACCATAGGGACATCCCCCTTCAATATTAGAGGGATTTCTAAAAAATGTATCCCTATCAACCCTTTCTTTTAAGATTCTAAATTCTTCATCTGATAGAGGATTTGGTTTTATTGTAACATCACTTGAATATTCGGAAAGATCAAATGAAAAATGAGATATAGAATCCATATAGTGCGCTACAGTGGTGTGATATCTATTTATGACTACTCTTGCAACATAAGTGACATCAAGAACAACCAAGCAGGTTTTGCTAATTGGTATATCTTTATTTCGATATGATTTATAATCTAAAAACATTTTATCTGGATCGATAAAAAAACCAATTTTAGAACCAGATATATCTATCATCGGGAACTCCCATGAGACGGTTGTATCATTCCTTGAAAATGATTCACGAATGCTGTAATCTATTGAAGAAAAAAAATTGTTTGATGGTGCTTTTGTTATCGATATTTCAGAATTTTTCAAAGGAATTAAACTTGCAATTGGATAATTCCCATATAATTCAAAATGAACATTATTGTTGTATGTTGATATTACTAAAGATTTTGTAATCGTATCAACATGGGATATTACTACTTTTCGTTTTTCAAATTTTGAGTTCTCATATGTATTGATCTGGTAATTATCCGGATTGTTTATTATAGAATCAATACTGACTTTAGCACGGTCAAGCTTAGTAGATAAATAATATAATGAAACCTTGAAATTCCACATTGGTTCATAATAAAAGTTTTGGCTAGGGCTTATAAATGCAAATGATGTTCCCGACGTAGAGTCTAACAGATAATTAGAAGTTACATCAAATGATTTATTAAAAAACATCACCCCACGTCGTGGATGAGGAAATAAACACCCGCACAACGGGCTCGTTGTAAAGAAGCTATCTGATACCTGACCACTATTATAACTTAATGTCGTATTTCCAACCAAAACAACTTCTCCATTTAAGTAACCATTTTTCTTGTAACCGAAAGTAAAAAACAAAGCAAAAGAAAAAAGAAAAAGCAGAAATAAACTAACAACTTTTTTATTGATTTTTGACTTTATTAAACTTCCGATAAATATTAATTTTTGCCAAAGTAGAACTTTTACTGATGGCTTTATTTTTTTTGGATAAGCTTTTGGTATAGGATCCTGAAGTCCATTTTTATTTTTTAAATTAACTTTCAATCTTTTCTTAGACATAACTTTAATCAAAGTTAGAATTTGAAATTAAAGATATTATAAGTAAAAATGAATTCCTATACTAAAGGCATTTAAAATCAAAAATCTTTAATGTAATGTTAAAATCTCATCTGCCTTGTAATATAGCGAGTAGAATTATACAGCAGCAGCAGCAGGATTGCTTTCGGATTGTCATCACGAAAGCTATCCTGCCAAAGGGAAACCCTTTGGAATCCCAATGAAAAGAATCGCTATGCGATTCTTTTTGATTTTATTCATTTCTGTAATAGTACGTGTATATAAGAGAAAGAGCGTCGTATATTCCATGATAGTAATCTTCCTTCATATAATCCTTTCTAAATCGCAGACATCGGTCAATAAGATTGGGATGAAAGGTACTTATCTGTTGTGCAATTTCCCATTTAGTTTTTGCCTCATATTTGTCAAACGCTGAACGAATTTCATCACGTGAATAGATAATCTCATGAACTCCCATTTCTGATGCGAGCATTGACATATGTGACAGAAGACCTTGTACACGTTCACGCTTTTTATTAAATTTTCCTTGCTGTGCCGGAAATAGTATGACTGACGGTTTGTAAACAGATATTATTGAACGCAATCTTTTTAAATATACTTCTTGTGAATTCTTTTCATGAGTGACCATGCCGTAACTCTTTAACTGATTAAATTGATTAAATAGTGCGTAACCAAATCCGAACATGTTTGGATATACAGCTAATAGTGGATGGTCTAAATACGGTTCTGTCATAGATTTGAGGAAATGGATAGAGTTTCTAATAAGTCTGTGAGAAATTCAATTTTTTCATCATCTCCTTGAGAAGTAGGCGGAACTTTTAAGCTGTCAACGAGGTTGGGTATGCGAACAACAAGTTTCTGTTTTATTTGCTCGAGTTGAGTTGCAAAAAAGGTTGTAATGGGAACCTTAAAGAGTAAATGATATAACAAGCAAATTTCTACTTGTGGTGTTATCGGACGAATTTCCTGCCGTGATATTTTTGATATATCTCTTGTACCTAATAGGTCGGCAACATCTTGTAAAGTGAGACAGGTTTTTTTGCGATATGAACGCATGTCATGATATATAGGATTCATAAAGAACATTTTTATTAATTGCTGATAACTACTAGATATTATATTCCTCTGTTAAAGAAAATTAGAACCAAGAAATTGCAAATTTGCATATTATGCAAATTTTTGCGCGAAGTAACCGACGTTTTTTGTATGACAAATGAAACTTTGAAAACGTGCAATGCTGACATGGATTTAGTTATCCATGTCGCTCTCTTCAAAGATTCTATACGAATTCATTTTCTCCTGATTTGCACGTACTAACACTTCAAGAAGTTCATCAATATTTTTCACTTTCTTTTGATAGATTTTATTTTTAATAGTATTTCTTTTGTTATGTTCCAATTTTGGAATTGGTTCAGTTTGCTTTTCAGAACTAGTTGTAGATGAATTACGAACATGTTGGTACTGGTAAAAAAGACAGCGTTTGCCTTTACGTTCAATCGCTGTATTAAGTCTTTTACCTGTCTTGTCCGTGACGATAATTAAATTTTTATCTATTAGGGTTTTTATAGTTTCTGTAATAACTGTCCTATATAGTCCAGTTCTTTTAATTAGAAAACTGTAGGTCATTCTGTCCCTTAATTTTCTTTGTTTCGTTTTTAAATCCTTCCATCCAAAAGTTTGTCTAATTATCACAAGTAAAACACGAACTTCTGAGTTCGTGAGTTTCGGCAGGTAACTAAAAAATTCATTGGGTGTCGGTGTAGTTTTGTGTAATGTCATTTCAATACATTATGACTTTGTAGTGATACTTAAATAGTAATGATAGTGTCGATTATTAAATTCTTCTTTTTATTGGGTCTTTGTTCGTATTTAAATGCTTTTATAATATCTCAATTGAGATTTATTATTACCTCTAAACATGTTATTATGAATACGCTACACGAAAACTCAAATAACTCCAGTCAAAACGTGACGCCTGAAGGGGGTCAGCGAGAGTTTTTGTGTAGCAACAAAAGACTGGATCGCTGTTCCCCTTTAGGTGTTTCTGTAGAAGAAACGTTTACTCAAGAAGGATTGGAAAATATCATAGGACTTGCAAAGATATTGAAGCGAATTCATGTAAGGCTAATAGCAGAAGGCTATACAATTAAAGACGGTCGGATTTATAAGCAATAACTTTATTTTTATGAAATCTAATATTATTATCGACCCTTCTCATAAGGAGTCCTATATTTTATATGCAAGAAAAAGCACCGATGATGCTCTTAATCAAAAGAACTCAATAGACTATCAAATAGGTGAGGGTTTACAATTTTCAAAAAGATTAAATCTGACAATTGCTAATCTGACAATTCCCGGATTCTGTGAAAACGGAATAATCAAAGAAAGACATTCCGGATATAAACAGGATAAAAATTTTGAGATTTTGGAAAATAACTACATAAGCCAAAAAGTAGAACGACCAAAATTTCTCATGCTTATAACATTACTTAAACGCAAAGCCATTAAGGGAGTGGTTTGTTTGTGTTGGGACAGAATATCAAGAAACGAAAATGATGATATGCTTGTTAAAAAGCTAATTAGTGCAGGCATTGAATTTAAGTTTATACAAGTTACTTATGATAAGACAAGTTCAGGAGCATTACATATGGATATTGATGGAATGTTTTCAAGGCATTATTCAAGAATGATGAGTGAAAAAATATCCAATGCGACAAGAAAATTAAAATCTGAAGGCATATGTACTTACCCAGCACCTATTGGTTATATAAATCAAGGTCCGCGAGAAAAAGTGTTAGACCCTCAAAGAGCAAATTTAGTTAAATCTCTTTTTGAATTATACTCAACTGGAGAATGGGGTTTAAATGAATTGACACATTGGGCAGTGAAAAATTCGTTATCATGCCGTCCTAGAAGAAAACCTAGGACTATAGAAGAACAGCTAAATGATGTTGAATTAGAATCCCTTCCTAAGGTTTCAAGACCGATAAGTAAAAGAAGCGTAGAGCACATTCTAAAGAACCAATTTTACATAGGTAGAATAAAAGATAGAGATGTGTATATTCCCGGAACTCATCCTGCTTTGATTGATCATTCATTGTTTTTTAAAGTGCAGAATATTTTACAGAAAAAATGCAATATGAAAAATAAAATTCATTTCGATTATTTTATCTATCGAGGGTGTATTAAGTGTATTTATTGCAATAGATATTATTCACCATATGAACAAAAAGGAATAAATTATTTAATGCTTAAATGTCGGGCAGGCTGTTTAAATAAGCAATTAAATGTAGGAGAGTCTGACATTACAAATGCAATTATTAACCTGTTAGTAAAACTTCCCTTTACAGATCAAGAATTACAAGATATTGACATAATTGCATACGATCAATTAAATAAAATGACAGATAAAAGAAACAATGAAATGAACAATATTAATTCGAAATTGAATAAGGCTCAAAAAGACTTAGATTATTTGCGAACTGAGAAAATTTCATTGCTCAGAAATAACCTTATGTCTGCTGAAGAAATTAAAAGTGAAGAATTCAGACTTAATAACGAATGTGAAAAATATCAAGAAACAATAAAAGAAAGTTCAGC
>Ga0247804_10000179_pt1 | contig 29239 bp, 29 predicted proteins | sample UWRJL029104C1_FD_181142 | JGI IMG/M metagenome (GOLD analysis project Ga0247804, IMG submission 181142) | Plant litter microbial communities from Arlington Agricultural Research Station in Wisconsin, United States - UWRJ-L029-104C-1 | ecosystem: Environmental > Terrestrial > Plant litter >... | reverse complement strand
TTATCGGCGGCGTCTTTATGGCGTTGATGGACCCATACGGCCTCACCCTTTTCTCGGTTCAATGGTGGGGTGTCGTCCTTGGTGTTACCAGCACTGGGTTTATCATCGGCGGTATTCTTATTAGTAAATTCGGTCTCGGCAAAAATCCGCTTAAAACCTTGCTGCTCGTAAATATAGGGGTCGGCATCCTGGGAATGCTCTTTACCATCCGCGAATTTTGGCTACTCTACGCTATTGGTATTTTCCTCTTCATGACATTGATTCCATTTGCCGAAGCCGCGGAACAGACTATTATTCAGCGCGTCGTTCCATTCAAACGCCAAGGCCGCGTTTTTGGCTTTGCCCAGAGTATCGAAGCTGCCGCCTCACCGATTACCGCCTTTCTCATTGGCCCAATAGCACAGTTTGGCTTGATCCCCTACATGAATAGTCCCGAGGGCCAAGCGCAATTTGGCTGGCTGCTGGGCAGCGGCCAAGCTCGTGGTATTGCCCTCGTCTTTTTAATCGCCGGCATCATTGGCATTGGCATTACATTACTTGCTTTTGGCACCAAAGCTTACCGGTACCTGAGCACCTTCTACCAAAAGTCCTAGCCTAACACTTCGTTAAGGGGTCGTAAGGTGTTATCATAGGACAGCTATGTTAGCCGATATTACCGTTACCGAAAAATCTTTTGGCCCAAAAACCCTCATGAAAAATGTGCGGTTTACTATTGAAGATGGCGAAAAGATCGGCATCATTGGCCGAAACGGTGTCGGTAAATCTACCTTATTTGAAATCCTGGCTGGTGGCGATAAAGACTATACCGGTGACGTCATCTACAAACCTGGCGCTGTCATTGTGGCGACCCAACAGGAATATCACAACGTCGGCGATAAAACCGTCTTGCAATATATCCTCCAAGGTTTGCCAGAATATTCAAAACTCAGCCATATCATGGAAACCTACCCAGAAACCATGGGCGACGATCTCAAAAAGATCAACGAATATAGTGAAGCACTGCAACGTTTCGACGACAAAGGCTTTTACCAAATTGAAGAGCAGATCGAGCGCGAACTTGATAACTTCCAATTAAATGGCATTGCCCATCGTCAATTCTCAACTCTCTCTGGTGGTCAAAAGCGCCTCGTTGAAGTCGTCAAGATCATGCACTCCGACGCTCACCTCGCCCTCATCGACGAACCAACCAACCACATGGACTACATTGCTAAAGGCCAATTTGTGGAATGGCTCAAGCAAGCCCGCGAGGGCGTGCTCGTTATTACTCACGACCGTGATGTGCTGCGCGAAGTCGATCGCATTGTTGAAATTAAAGATGGTGGCTCATTTAGCTATAAAGGCAACTACGACGCCTATCTGAAGCAGAATGCCGTCAGTACCGGTAGCCAAATGAATGAATTTGAAATGGTTGAAAAACGTATTACTAACTTGAAGCAAAAAGTGATTGAATACCAGCGCTTTAAAGAAAAGTCTCGCCACGGCGGCACGATTCAGCGCTTTAAACGCCTCGAAGAACAATCGCGCAAGGAACTGGCCGAGCTACAAACTCGCAGCAAGCCAACTTTCTGGATCGACAAAGAATCTGCTGAAAATCTTAACTACAAAACTGCCGCTCAATACGACAAGTTTAAAGCCAAGAACGTACGTATTAATCTTAATAGCGACGAATCACGTAGCAAACACGTCTTGCTGTCTGCCCGTGATCTTAGCCTGGGTTATGACAAACCACTCTTTACCGGCGTCAATATCGACCTTCGTGAAGGTGAGCTCATTGAATTCCGTGGCCGTAACGGTGCCGGTAAAACGACACTTATTAAAGCCATCCTTGGCAACAAAGAAGTTACGCAATACGACGGTGAACTTACGCTCGATAAACAAGTTCGCTTTGGTATTTACGAACAAGAAGTCGAGCAGACTTTCTTTGAACTGCCACTTGAAGAAGCCATTGAAAAAATGTACCTCGATCGCGAACTGGCGATTTCTACTACCAAGATTCGTTCACTCATGAGCGACTACCTCTTTAGCGAAGGCGACGGCAAGATTCCTATTAAGCGCCTGAGTGGTGGCCAAAAAGCTCGTTTCCAACTTATTACCATGCTTGCTAACGATCCACAATTGCTGATCCTCGACGAACCAACCAATCACCTTGACCTGCCGAGTATCGAAGAGCTTGAAACAGCCCTTGGCCGCTATTCAGGTGCTGTCATTTATGTGAGCCACGATGGATACTTTAGGGACAAGCTTGAAGGCGAAGTGCTGACGATCGGCGCAAAGTAAAATGAGGGGGAATTATGTTTGAACGTAACAAACATGAAACCCTACAAACTGCCAACTTGCCCGAAGCAAAAAAGGGCCAAGAAAAAATAAAAACGTGGCGCGATCGGCTAAGACTAATGGCAGCACATACCGCCATTACCGTTACTGCACTTCTAGGCGTGTACTCGGCAGATTCGTTCCACGGCGAACAAATTGAAGCCGCCGCCGAGGTAGATATTTCTTTTTTCGCCGAACCACTTGATCCAGCCAATAGCGATTCGGCGCTTGTATTGTTCAATGGTTTTAACAAAGAAGATTCCTTAGATATTGGTGCGGCATTTGGACCGATTGCACAGCAGCTGGTGGATGGTGAGGTATGGTTAGCAAATTATGGCAAAGCGGCGCTCAGTCCAGAAGCAATGAGTGACAAGATTATTGCCATGGCCAAAGAACGCGGGATTAATAAAATCTCAATCGTTGGGTACAGCGCAGGCGGGGGTATTGGCGTAGAAACACTTGAATTCATTGTTGATGACAGCAATTTGCGTATCCCAATGATTATGGCCATCTCAAGTCCTTCCAGTATTGATACCCTGCGACCCTACCAGCAACAAGAAATGGCCAACGCCGCGTTCATTGCCGATATTCCAGGCGCATCACACTCAACCTTCTTGCGCTTTGGGGGAGAATTGTATTTTCGACGTGATCGATACGATGAGGGGAGCCCATGGCAACGCGCAGAAGATTTCTTTGCGACAAGTTTCGCAGCTCTCGAAGACCTTAACGACGACGAACTCACCGCTACTGCGCTGCTCATCGATCAAGTCATCTCGATCGCTAATGCGAACTTTGATGAACGATTAATGCACATTAGCAAATCTACAGGGCCTGAACAAAAGCCAGTCGTCGTCTACCTAGGAACTGCCAAGCCAGGGCGCGACTATATAGTAGACAATGCCGCCGCATCTGAGGAAATCTGCAACGCCGCCGAAGGTGCTGAGCTTGAGTGTTTTATTTACGATGTACCAGGGGCAGTTCACAGTCTTCCAGCAAAGGCGCACGATGCATACGTAGAAACGGTGGCGCAGGCTACACCGATTGTCCAATCCGCAATTGCACGAGAAGCCATTCTTGATGCCTTAAGAAACTACACGGTCACAACACCTATTTTCAAATAAAAAATAACCCGCATGGGGTTAATAGATAAGTGTTGGATGCGGGCCCGCCGACGCGAAATGCGTCAGCGGGCCCAAAGTGCGTGCTAGCTGCTCGGAGCGCCGGCGCCGACGAGCTGCTCGTCGCGGACGACGGTGTCGCTGCCGATGCTGCCGAGGTCCTCGATGCCGTCGCGCTTGGCCTCGCCGACGCCCTCGCCCTTGCCGATCGGCTTGATGGCCGCGGACTTGTCGGGGGCCGTCAGCCGGTCGAGCTCCTGCATGGAGATCGGCTTGAGCGCGCCGAGGTTGCTGACGTACGAGCCCTTGGGGAGCTCGTGCCCGTGGAACTCGGAGCCATCGTGCTTGTACATGCCGGTGAGGTGGGTGGCCGAGCGCTCGAGGCGCAGCTCCACCAACGACGTGATGCCGCCGTTGCCGTCCTGGAAGTACGTGACCTTGTCAGCCTCTGCGGTGTTGCCTTTGGACTGGGTTGCCATTAATGGCTCCTTCGTATTCGATGTGGCGTGCTAGCTGCACGTTGGAAAATAATACCATATTTATTAGGTATAAGCAATACTTTTAGTGCAACCTGGCCCCTGTATGCTAAGCTATTCATATGGTTATTGATCTTGAATCTATCAACAAAGAAATTATCGGCAAATCGCTCCCCGTCCCGATCTCGGGAACGCTCTCGGGCCACGCCGCTGGAGAGCCATTTGATAAGCTCGTCTATCAACTTATTAAAAAACGGCTACCCGACAATACATATCGCCAATATGAATATCTGAATGAGCTCTACAAGAAAAACAATTCACACCTTAGTTACGACGAACGCGCCACATTGATTCGCTCAAAAAGTCTGCAATTCTTATTAAACCGCGGCAAGAAAACCACCAGCGAATGGACAGATAGTGCGCCCTTTGAAGAAAAACAAAACGACACTGCAGATATCATTGTCACTGGTGAAGATTATTTTCAATTGATTGATGTCAAAACCGTCAATCAAGCCAAAGACGCCCAACCGCCAAATATTATCTCTGCTAGCAAGATTGCCGAGATGTGCCGACTGATGCTTGAAAACGATGAATTCGATATGCACGACATCTTTTATTTTGAAGTGAAATGGAAAGTCGAAGACGGACAAATGGTCTGCGTCGATAGTACGGCGCGCAACTTATTTAAAACCGACCCTTCCAAGCTCTACATAAACTGGGCCGCCGCCATGCAAATCCAATTTAAAGTAAGCTCCCTCAGCCAAGACTATGAAGGCTCTAAAAAAGAATGGTGCCAAGGATTCTTGCAGAAGTTTACCAGCGAAGCCACGCGCCGCGTGCGGGTGATGGAACAAAACTACGTTAAAAAATACGAAAGTCTATTTTAAAAGCTTCGTAATATACTCGTCGATGGCCGCGCGGCCTTCGCCAGTCTTTATATACGTCTTTACGCCATTAACAATTTCATCATGAGCCTTCACTTCTTCGGGCTTCGTCCAATCAATCAACCGAATCGGAATTGATGCCAGTGGGCGTTCTGAAAATTCAGCGATGCCACCTTTAATCAAACCTTTGTACTTCACCCAATCATAGGTGACCTTACTATTGAGCAATGCCAAAATATAATAAATATCTTCACGAATACCAGTGTTCAAATAGATAGCCGCTACGTCTTGGGTCGGAAAAACGTCACTCGCCGCATAAGCAAATCGCAACGAAGATTTATTGGTAATGCGTTCTTTGCATGGCACAAAGATCTTTGGTCGATCTTGCTGAAAGACATGGAGGCTACGCAGAAATACCCAGTCCCAATAGTTCGTGGTTTCATCGTACACGTAGCGCTTTAAAAGATCGTCTTTGTATGGCGCAAGTTCTTTGTAAAATGTTGGGTAGTCTTTTTTGAAACTCGTATCAGTCAGTTTCACTTCATTTAAATAGAGGTACTGATGCAAAGAAATATTTCGGAAGGATTCCATATCCTTTGCCTTCATGACTTTTATCGTCGCGACCTTTTCTTTTGCATTCAACGAGGCATCGGCCGGGAGCTTGAAAGCTTTATCTAGCCCGCTCACCAAGCCATTGGCAATATTTGCAATATCACCCAAGCGTACGTAGGCAACTTCATCTTCAGGAATAAGCCGTGGCTGTTGAAAATCATACAGATTGATTTGGCATTTTTTCTCATACGCTTCGAGTGCTTTTTTAATGGCATCTGGCGCCAAAATCCAACTCTCGTTTTTAGCAAAGGCATGAATCTGGAACTTCTCCCACATTTCATCATTTGCCAGATCACCCAGTTCAGTCGCGGCCAGTTTTCTCTTTGAAGAATATTTATAGACAGAAGTGAGGCCAGCTTTTGTTTTGCCCTTCACGTATTTAAAGATAATAATCGACGAAGCGACTTTATCAAATATTGGTGTCTCACTAAAATGATAGATTTCTTGTAGCCAGCCGTGTTGTAACAAGTAATTGCGCAGCGTTCGCGAATGCATGGTATTCAGCCAGTATTCCGGCGTAATGAAAATCAATTCACCACCATCCTGCAAAAGCTCAACCGATTGCAAAATAAACATGTATAAAAGATCGCCCAAGCTATTAAAATACTGATTCCATTCATCTGTTCCGGCTAGTTCAGCCTTTTGCTCTTCAGACATATTCTTCCAACGTACATACGGCGGGTTGCCAATTACTAGGTCAAACTTTTCAAGGAAGTTGGCGCCAATAAAACTTTCAAACGTTATGTATTTTTTGTTCTTAGTTTCAAGTGTAGGATCGATCTCGTACCCACTGATATCTTTGAAACCATGAGCTAGCAAAGTATCGATAAAAACACCTTCACCAGCAGCTGGCTCCAGAACTTTAGCGTCTTTACCCTTGCTGCTCAAAGCCACCATAAAATCAGCTACGAAAGCTGGCGTAAAGTATTGTCCCAATTGTTTCTTTTTAGTCGTCATAGGCAGAAGGTTGTTCCCCTTCATTATAACCTACGCTAAAAGTGGCCGTCGCGGGCTAGCGCCTCGTACTTTGGCTGCTTTAAATCGAGCGCGGTAATAATGCCACGAGGCGAAAGATCATAGCCCTTAATCTCTTCGCGCACACCGTCGATAATCACCGTCGCCTCCAGCGGTTGATCATGTCCAATCGCATAGGCCAAGTAGACATAGACTTCCTGGGCATTGCGAGATTTTAAGTATTCGACCGCAATGTAACGCGCCATGTAGGCACCAGAACGATCCACTTTACTAGGGTCCTTACCGCTAAAAGCGCCGCCGCCAATCGGAATCCGCGGCCCATAATTATCAACAACCAGTTTACGGCCAGTCAAGCCAGCATCGGCGTCAAAGCCACCCACCTCCCAATCACCGGCCGGGTTAATATGAAGCTCAATCGGCCCTTCGACAATTGCCAGCTCTTCAGCATCCAGCCACTTACCTACCGCAGCCGCCAGTTCGGGCTGCGTAGCATGTTGAAAACTTGCCACAACTGAAAATACTTTCCCGTCTTTAATCGTTACCTGAGTTTTACCATCATAGGGCCACCGTTCATACAGTTTTTTATTCAATCTGCGTGCCAAAACAAATTCAAGTGGCAACAGCTCCGGCGTTTCATTGGTTGCATACCCCACCATTATGCCTTGATCACCTGCTCCGCCAGTATCAACACCCTGCGCGATCTCAGTACTTTGCGCCGCAATATGTTCAATCACCTCAACCTTACCGGCCAGCCGTGCGACAATCCCCGCCACATCAATATCTTTCGCCTTCGAAGTCACCTCGCCTGTGACAAATACCACACCATGCCCACCAGCAACATCAATTGCCACTCGAGCATCCGGGTCTTGGCGCAGGTGGGCATCTAAAATAGCATCCGAGATTTGATCACAAATCTTATCAGGATGTTTGGGTGAAACTGCTTCTGCAGTTCTAAAAATTGTCATAGAATGTGTATCCTTCCCCTTCGGGCTAGGTGTACCACCTTGCAATTGCAGGTTGGCGACAGGTCATAGAGCTAGTTCTCTCGCTGTACTCTGGATATTTAGTTGTTACTCGCTCTAGTATACCCCAACTTCGCCCAGGGTTTAACCATAACCGCTACATAATATATTGTCCCTGAAGTAAATTAAGTGGTACAATAGTTATAGGTGGATACGAATCAACAACCGTTAGCTAAGGAGGTACTTATGTTAACTATCAAGAAACGATATCCTTTTAATAAACTTTACGTCATGGGTGCGCTCGCTTTTATCGCTGGCTACGGCGGCATCATGGTACTGGCGCATTATCTGCCACAACGCTACGCAGCGACAGATAACTTTGCTTCGATCACTTCGCAGACGAAGCAAGCTGAGCCAGAAACCACCGCTCCAGCGACAACCGAATCGGAAGGTACGCAAAATACCGCGCCTTCTGACAACACACAGGTCATCACGACACCACAATCAAGTAGCACTGACACTCCCACTACCACAGAGCCAGCTACAACGACGGAACCTGAAACACCTATCATCACCCTGCCTGAAGTACCGGTCATCCCCGACCCTACTGAAGAGCCAGGCCCAACCGAAGAACCACCAACACTTGGTGATATCATCGACGACGTGCTCGACCCGCTCCTCCCTTAACAGGACGAAGGGACTAAATACCCACCTTACACAGGTGGGTATTTATATAGGCAATATTCTATCTATTCGCAGCCCACTCCATTGCCATCGCGATCCAAATCATAGATATCCGAACCAATCACCCTCACTGGGCCACGAACGTAAGCTGGGCCATTGCCACTCCCGCCCACACAATCAACATCACTCGCAATCGGCACACAAGCACCAGAATAGTTTGGGTCACAGTTGCTTGATGCCTTCTTGGCAGGTGCAACATACGTCCCAACTGAAGTCACTTCATTGACCGCCGGTGTTGTAATGACGTCGCTCATAAGTTCACGACCGGTTTCAACACCATTTACCATGGTTACCTTATAGATCTTTGTCCTAACGCCGTTCACCCCAACGACTGTTACCTCACTTGTGCCGGCGTTGCGAGAGCTATCATCCTTAGTCTCTTTTGCAAAAGGTATTACTTCGGTTTCTTGTACACTCTTGAGCTCCGGTGCGGGCAACTCAGCCGCAGGAACTGGGGCAATGGCAGGGTTTGAAGACGGTGAACCGCCTATCGCATTCGAAATACCACCAATAGATATAACTGCGAAGATGACAGCTGCGACACCGATAACTCGCTCGCGAGATGTAAAGTCAGCTAATTTTTTAACCATAAATTCATTTTCCTCTTTTGGCGAATTATGCACTAAGGATAAACAAAAAACAAGTTATGAGCGGTATTCGAGGATGTCTCCAGGCTGGCAATCGAGTGCCTTGCAAATCGCCTCCAGCGTCGAGAGCCGTAGAGCCTTTGCTTTACCATTCTTTAAAATAGAAAGATTTGCCATAGTAATACCCACTTGAGCACTGAGTTCCGTGACGCTCATTTTGCGTTTGGCGAGCATCACGTCGATGTTGATAATAATTGCCATACTAAACCGTTAAGTCGTTTTCTGATTTAATATCAACTGCGTTCTGGAAAAGGCGCTGCGCCACTGCTGCAAAGATTGCTAAAACAAATGCGCCACCAGCAAAGATCAAACCGAGGACAATTACGCCCGGTGCGTCGTCGTGATCAGCCGCAAAGTAAATATACGGCATGCCCAAAGTATATATAGCCCCAAAAACTATGGCTGAATATTTGATATTCCTTAAAGCCATAACGGCCCCTTGAGTAAACGCCTTATTTTTATCAATAAAGCCAAGTAGCTTCAGCATTTGATACAGTGCAAAGAAAAATGGCACGAGCGAGACATATACCCCGATAAGGATAGGTGCATATTCCCCTACCTGACTGCGTAGTAGCATAGAGAGAGTGAGTAATGAGACAAATAATATGCCGGCAGAAATCATGCCGATAATCGCTCGTAAAATAATAGTTGATCCGCGCTTCATGTAGAAATTCTCCTATTTAGTTATAGCTTCATTTTAGCAAAGTATTTATCGTTTTACAATAAATATATATCGACTTATTCAACTTTGCGAGCGAAGTATTCTTCAGTTTCTCGGCTAAATATCTCGGCAATCTTCGGCCCGACACCATATAATTTCTGTAATCGCTTGGAAAACTCATCTTCATCGAGGCTACTTTCGAGCATAAAGTGAATTGAACCTTCATATTCGCGGATTAATCGTTCCATACAGACCTGCAACCCATGCGCCGTGACGTGTTGATAGCGCGTGTAGCCGCCTTTATGCAACACGCTGACCAGTTTGTGATCTGAGGCCTCAATAATAGCCCAGGGCGTGTCTAACTTCTTATCAATAAATAACTTCCAGGTAGTCACCGCCACACCCGACTGAATTGGCTTGCCGAATAAATAACACAGCAAAAACCAGCGAAACATATCGGTATCGCCTTCAAGCGGCTCAAGATCAAAGTCGGCCGCACTGTGAGATTTGCGTGCTTTACGCGGCATTACTTATTGGTGACCTTATATATCCCGCCCTTGCGATCATAAGTCGTCCAGGCGCCGACACCTTCACCGAGTTTGAAATACCCCGAGCGCTTTAAAGTGCCATCGGGTCGATACCATTCCCAATAACCATCAGGCTGGCCATCAACCACCTTGCCTTTTGACCAACGCGTCAGTCCATTGGCGTGATACTTAATCGTATAACCATCAATAATTTCAGATTTTTTCGGAGTCATCCCGCTTGGTGTCGGAACCTCGCAGATTTCTTCGTCGTGGGAGTTTTGCGCTCTATCCATGTATCTATAATAACAAAAAAGACTAATTCAGATCTATCGCGGGATCTATTCTTGCCAAAGAATTCGATCGATAACGCCGGCCTGCGATTTTGTCTGAATATTCTCATAAGATTCCTCGAGTATTTTCGTCAGGACCGGAAGATTAATATCTGATAATTGTTTAATATACACGCAGTAGCCAGTCAGCGTATGTTTACCCATTTGGGATAATAATTCGCCGTAGCGCTTCGTGCCATCCATAAGATAAATGGTTGTTTTGCCTTTTCTTGGATAGAAAGCAAGAATGTGCGCATCACCCTTGCGCCCAGTGGTGTATTCGTAGTGGTAGATACCAAAGCCGATCGTTCCAATCCCGTATAAAATAGGTTCTTCGCCACTGATGCGCTGCATGATATCGGCCAACACTTGGGCATCTTTTTGAACAAGTTCATCAGGGATTGAAGCAAGGTATTCTTCAACCGTCACGCCTTTTCTTTCATCTGCTTTGCTCATATCGCAATTATAACAAACTAAAGCTATCGAGCATCTTCTTCACCACAGGGTTCGCACTCGCACCATATGGATACATGTTAATTTCATACAGAACATCACCATCGAGAAAGAAGACATCCTCGTCTATTTCGCTAAAGATGCTCTTCGCCTTTTTTGCCTCAAAACCAGCTAGCGTAAAATCCTCTACCAAATCTGGAGTGAAAGTAACTGGGCCTTTTTGAACCGTTACTACTCCCAACTTGCCATACCATTCCTTAGGCGCAAGTGTTGAGCCGGATACCGTTCCTTCATCGCGCAGTACCCGAAGGTTTATATATCCAGCAGGGTAGCTCCCACCCGTAAACTGCATGTTGCGAATGTAAGGGCCGTCGTTTGCCGATTCTTTAATAACGATCCATTCAGCTGGATATTTGAGTTCGTAGCCATCGCGCTGGCTTGTGTAGGTCGCCCAGCCGATATAAGGATCAACGACCGGCTCGGGTTCTGGGGTTGATGGAGCTTGTGAAGTTTCTGGAGTATTTTCCGAAGATGATACCGTTTTTGGTTGGAGGTTTTGCCAAAGCAAGAAGGCCGTGATGCTTAATATAATGATAAACGCAGCAATGATACCGAGGACTATGAGGAGCTTGCGCTTATTAGATGATTTCATAGCTCTATCATACCAAGAAAAGAGGCCCAATCGATATGATCCCGGCTATCACTTTTTGTTGAGTTTCTTTTGTGACTAGAATCCAGAAGCAGTATACGCCCATTGGGAAAATAAAGACCTCTATTCCTTAACTACGAATGCCTTGATCACGGCCAATGCCTCACTGAGTAGAGCCGAATCGTCAGACTTGCTCGCGCCCTTTTTGCGAACAGCTGGTCGATGTTCCGCAGGCTGACCGAACAGCTTCATTGCAATCTCTCTCAGTAAATCATCACGCTTTACTGGGTCATCCATGTCATCTAGGTATGGCTTAACTGCAGCCAATTGTGTGGCCATGTGCTTTGCATCTCGTTGAGCGCGACGATGCTCTCCAGATTGACGACCCGCGTAAGCAGCAAGCCCACCAAACGAGAACGTCAGCAATGTTTTGGCGGCAAGGTGATACCAATTCGGCTCAACAACAGCTGATTGATTGACAATTGATAGAGCCGCACCTGCTGCCGCAAGGATTGCAATCAGAATTGATCCCACTGTCACCCATCGCCAAAAGTTAGCTTGTTTTTCATCTTCGTTTGCACTTTTTGAGTACGAACCAATCAGTGCCTCTTCGCCGACAATCCCTAAGAGTCGCTCAATTCGAAGCTTGGCTTCGTTTGATGCTGCCTCATCAGCCTGAATTGATTTCTTTATTTCACCCGCAGCTTCTTTAACATCAACAGACATCTTGTCGACTGTTTCAATCAATAGTTTTTGCTTTTCCGTAACCAACTCGTCAAAGGATTCACTTCTTGCAGTTTGTGACGTCGAGAATGCAGCCTGTTGCTCCTTAGTAAGAGCTACACTTGCGGCTTCAAGTGTCTCAATCTTTTCTGCTATGGCATCAACATTCTTATCAAGTTGAGTGACCGTCTCGTCCGCCGTCTCAGCTTCTTTTACGAAAACCTGTTTCACCGTAGACACTTCAGCCTCTAGACTTGCCGTTGCACGATCGACGGCGAGACGATGTCCATTGACCGAATTGCGGAGGCTTCTCAAAATTTTGTCTGCGCCCTCGAGCGGAAGACTAGGAATTTGAGCAACCTGCTGAAGAATCGAGTCGGCCATGTTTTGAGAATGCACAGAGAGGTACTCTTCGCCGCCGCCTTGTTTCCAGGTATCTAGATAACTTCTTAAGTTGCTTGACGAAGGACCAATAGCATCTAGCACCTGGTTACTAACTAGTCGTGCGTCAGCATTTGTAAGTCGATCCAGGATCAAGGTCACGACAAAATCAAGACGATCAAGAGAATCTAGCTGCTCAGGTGCCGGATCATTCTTCTTTGCTTCGCCCACCGTAGACAGAACTACCTTCAACTCTGCTAGAGCCGTGCTATTCGAGATGCGATCGGTCCATTTGTCCATACGGGCGTCCTCATTTGATCGCCCACCGATCGTAAATATTACTCCAAATTATACTCTCCTCGACGCGTCTTGAATAGAGCACGAACCTAGCTCTAATCTTGAATAACTCCGCGTCACAATCTAATCACGGAAAAAAGTGCCATGAATACAACCGCAGCAATCAAAGAAACGGCTATTCGAGCAATTTACGCCACATTTTTAGCTGTTCCGCTTTTTCTTTTTGATAATCCACATCAAACAATAGATCTACCTCTTCTTTCAAAGCGCCTTTATCCGCTTGCTGTTCTTTCGTTAAATTAGTCCAATCTGGAATGAGATTATTATATATGTCGTCTAATACCTCGTTAAGCAATTGGTGAGTCCTGAAATCAATAACATAATCTTTGCCTTCAAAACCGTACCGTGCATCAATGAATGTTAATGCTGACATATCTAGCACCTTATTCCACTTTCCCTTTTTCAAGCCATTACTCACTAAGTGTTGTTTGATGATATCAATGTACCTAGAATCTAGTCGATTTAATAGAGTTTTAAGATTATGTCCCTTACTGAGTTCACCCTTGCTCGCGAGTAAAATTGCTTTCAACAATAGTTCGTTAGATAGTGCAATTTGAACTCCGAGACTCTGAGCTTTCCCATATAACTGAGTAGCCTCCTGGGAGCTTGGCCATGATGGGTCGGTAAATTTCTTCAGTAAAGGCATCGAACGAGTATATATACTGCGAAAAGATGTGGCGTAGTCATAAATCCCCTGCGGCAATAGCCTCTCGCCGCCATTGTGCTTAAAGAGGCCAATATTTGCTGGTACTTTATTGAATCTAAATCTAGTCATAATTTACGCCCACATTGCTTCATGAACTAATGATAACAAAAAGTCCCGTGATAGGACTTTTTATATAATGAATTTGGTGCGGGTACAGGGACTCTAACCCTGGGCCTCGTCCTTGGCAAGGACGCGCTCTAACAGCTGAGCTACACCCGCATACTCCAAAGATTATACCGGCTAACAGTAGTTTTTTCAACCTCTAGCTGCCAGTAACGAGGAACGAATCGCGAATATGTTCGCTGCTATCAATTTCAGCAGCTAAAACATCAGCGACATCGGCGCGATCAATCATATTACCCGGGCCCACTTTTTCACTTTTGGGGACAATCCTGGTTTTACCCAAAGGCGCGTTATCACCCAATCGAGTCGCATACATGATCGTCCATTCCAGGTCGGAAGATTTTAATAGCTCTTCACCAGATTGCTTATCGCCCACAAACCCGGCTGAAATCTTGGCGAGTAGCCAAGAAATCGGATTGAGCTTCAACTGGCCACTGGCGAGAAAACTCGACATCATAATCACGCGCTTTACTCCGCTGGCGTGGGCGGCTTTAATCAAGGCGTTAGTTGATTCGGTAATTAGGTCATCTTTTAATTTGTTTGAACCCAAGGTAGAGATTACGACATCTTGGCCGCCAAAGGCAAATTCAAGATCATCGGCTTTACGAGCGTCCCCTTCGATAACAACTAAGTTATCACGCGCTGCTAGCTGCTCGCCCTTGCGTACAAAGGCAGTCGCTTTGTAGCCTTTCGCGAGCACCACCTCAACCAAAAGCTTCCCCGTACGTCCCGCTGCACCCAAAATCACTACATTCTTCATCCTCTTATTATACGCCCATAGAAAAACCCCTATCTTTCGATAAGGGTCATTCTTTGGTGGCTCCTCCCAGACTCGAACTGGGGACACAGGGCTCTTCAAGCCCCTGCTCTACCAACTGAGCTAAAGAGCCACGCTCAATATATAATACAGAGCTCTGCCCCTGATTGCAAGGTGTTAGCCCTGAAGGACTACTTGTCTTTAGGGCTAAGAATACTCGCTGCACCGCGCAGGGCATCGATCAGTTCAACTGGGAATAGCATCATCGTCTTCTGGCTTGGTTCCGTGCTAATACGTTCCAGTGTACCAAGTGTACGAAGGTTCAAGGCGCCAGGGACTTTCGCGAAGATCGCCGCAGCGTCTGCCAAGTTCTGAGCAGCAACTTTTTCACCATCGGCACCAATAATGTTGGCACGGCGCTCACGTTCAGCTTCGGCTTGTTTCGCCATAGCGCGCTTCATATCTTGTGGCAGTTCAATATTCTGCACACGAACGTTTTCAATATCGACGCCCCATTGTTCAGTTTGCTTATCAACGATTTCTTTAATTTGTTGGCTGACACTTTCGCGCTTTGAAAGTAGCTCGTCAAGTTCGACGTTACCGGTCACATCACGCAGCGCCGCTTGGGCGAACTGGCTAGTCGCATAGACGTAATTGGTAGTTTCAAGCACAGCCTTGGCAGGATCAACCACGCGGATGTAGACAATTGCATCAACTGCAGCGGTGACGTTGTCTTTGGTGATCACTTCTTGCTTTGGCACGTCGATAGGTGTCGAGCGAATATCGACTCGTGTCATCTTTTGAAAGATTGGGATAATAACGCGCAGGCCTGGTTGGCGCACGCCGGTAAACTTACCGAGTGTCAGTACGACTCCGCGCTGATATTGATTAACGACTTTCAGCCCACTCAAAATGAAGATGCCGACGATGATGATTAGTGTCCAAATAATGAAATCCATGGGATCCTCCGTGTTATATCTTTAGTATAGCAACTAAAACTGGCGAAGGAAACTCGAGTCGAAGGTGGTTTGCAAGGCATTACGAGTGGCAAAACGCTCTTCAGCGTAGCGCACTAACTCATCTACCAACATAACCGAAGGCACACCCGCTGCACGCCAGTTGTGTCGGTATAAGTCACCCGGGAGCGGGTTTACTTCATTGAAGTACACTTTTTTGGCTTTTTCATCAATCAATAAATCCACGCGCGCGATGCCAGAAAGGCCGATTGCTTTGTACACTTTCAATGCAACTCCAACAGATTCGTCGTACAGCTTACCTGGCAATGTGGCCGGTAGCTCGCTATAACCTTGGGCTCCAGATTTAGCACCAGACTTTTTGCCGCCGCCATTAATATATTTCGTTTCAAAGTCAAAGAAATCACCAGCTGTTACGAGCGGTCGTTCTACAAGTGCAGCCCGTGGCTCCTCATTGCCAATAATCGGCACGGTTACTTCAATCAAATTATTAACTGCTTCTTCAACAATAATCTTTTCGTCGTAGAAGGCAGCGACTTCAATCGCATTATACAGCTCGTCAAGTGTCGTGACCCTTGTGATGCCGATACTTGAACCCAAGTGTGCCGGTTTTACGAACAAAGGATACACAAGCGCTTTGGCGACGCGCTTTGTTTGACCTTTAGGATCAGCAGCAAATTCATCGCGAGATAAAAATGCGAACTTCGAAGTCGGAATACCGTTTGCTTCCGCAACTTGTTTAGAAAGTACCTTATCCATGGCGATCACACTAGCATCCATGTCTGAACCAACAAAAGGAACGTTAGCCATACGCAGTAATCCCATTAATGATCCGTCTTCGCCGTATGATCCATGCATGGCCGGGAAGGCGACATCGATTTTCTGCTTGTTGATTGTCAGACCATTATCAAATGTTACTTGGACTGGTTTAGATTTCTGGATCAGTTCATCGATTTTAGCAGATTGATACGTTTTAATATCTTTAAGTGCCGTACCCGTTACCCACTTATTCTTTTTGGTAATATACACCGGAATAACTATATATTTCTTGGATAGTTCCAAAGGCTTGATCACCGAACCAACAGCCGTCATGATTGAAATATCATGTTCCGTTGATTGTCCGCCAAAGAATACCGCTACTGTTTTTTTCATATTGCCTTATTATACCTTAGCTACCGGTAATTATCCGTCCAGTCGTTCTGCATTAGCACAACATCACCAGCCGCCACGAACTGATCGAGGTTGGTGTAGAAAAATAACGGATCATCTTCAATAATTAACTGGCCTTCAAATTTCTTGCGATCCAGGCCATTCATAATATAGCCCGTTACGGAATTGTTCATTAATACCACCACGTCGGCGCTGGTTGCTATTTGTTCGCCAATCTTCTCATGCACCTCTTGGGTTTTATCGCCCTGTTCTACCAGCCCTGGGGTCACGTAAATGCGTCGCTTGGCTTTTTGTTCTTTTAAGAATTCAAGGCCAGCTTTCACGCCATCACTATTCCCGTTATAGGTATCGTCGATCAGCCACGCGCCGTGGAATAAACGTGGCTCCATGCGATGTTCGAAGGCTTTCACATTTTTTAAACCTTCTTCAATCTTCTTAGTCGATACGCCGAGCTTAATGGCGATGACTGCCGCCGCAACCGTGACGCCAACAGTATGGAGGCCAATCAAACCGGTACTGGCGCGAATCTTCTGCTCACCCTTGCTCAGAGTAAACTTTGTTCCAGTCATTGCCGTCGAGGCATTCGTTACTTTCCAGCTCCCGACACCTTTTTGTGAAAATAGCTGGCCGCCAGACTGTTTGTATTTGCGGACTAAACTACTTTCACCATTGAGATACAGATCCTCTGGCTTTACGAAATCAGCTACAGCTAAGATTGTCGCCGCCGTTCGGTTTAAAGATTTAAAATTAACGAGATGTGATTCATTGATTCCGGTCACCAGTGCGATATCGGGCTGCACCAATTCCGCCAGCGGGCGAATGTCATCTTCTCGCTCTTCGCCCAGTTCAAAGATCAAGACTTCTTCATCACCCTTGAGCTTCATCGCAAAACGACTAATACCAATTGCGGTATTCATATTACCCGGCGTTGCCGCAGTCTTCATGCCGGCACCAATCACGCTCAGTAGCGTTTCTTTGGCAGTTGTTTTTCCGTAACTTCCGGCAACCACAATGCGCACACCTTGGTGCTCATTCAGAACCTTGCGGGCCTTACGAATAATACGGCGCTCCTGTGGTTTTTGGATTAAAATGTAGCCAATATATAACGGCAATAGCAATCCATGTGACAAGACAAACGGTGCGACGAGTGCCAATACCACGCCGCCAGCAATCCACCAGCCGTTCTGGGTCGCGATACCATAGATGATGGTTGCCGTTACTGAGACGAAGAGTGCAAATGAAATCAGCCGTAAAGTTACGAGCAATAAGCGAACTTTCTTCGTCAGCACCAACTTGCGGCGCTTTATCACCAAACGGAAATCATCAGTTCGATGCACCCAATCAAGGTACGGCACCAATTTATACTCGGTGTCTTGCAGCATATAGAGCAAGACGCGCGGATAGCTCAAAAAATAGCGGCTAAAATAATATTTCATTACAAGAATCCATCCAGTTCTTTGGTGACCGCAGTTGGATCATCCATAAATACAAAATGCCCAGCTTCTGGAACAACCACGAGCGTTCCGTATGGGAGTTGCGCCTGAATAAGTTCGGCCTGGCGAATTGGTGTTTCGCTATCGTTCTCACCCCACAGCAATAATGTTGGCTGGGTAATCGCCGCAACTTCCGGTAATAAATCTTCGTTAATGGTATTCAAGAAAATCTGCTGCATCTGGCCCGCGCGGAGGTAGTCAGTGGCACCAGCAACGCCATACAGTGTTTCCCGCAAGCCTTCGCGTAAGTTTCTTAAGCCCGGCAATGCCGTAGCCGCTTTGCCTATCTTCGCAACTGCCTTGAGAGCCTGTTTCTTAGCAGACTTTGGCGGCTTTACTCCAGCGGCACCAATTAAAACAACTTTCTTAGCATCCAAAAAACCTGAAGCAATCCCTTTAATAATCACGCGACCACCAAATGAGTGGCCCACTAATGCATATACATTCTTTACTTTTAATTTTTTAAGTAATTCGCCGGTAAGCGCGGCATATTCGCCCACTCCCCAGCTATCATCCGGCTTAGGGCTGCCACCAAAGCCTGGAAAATCAAAGCGAATGACTTCAAAGCCGCGGCCGACAAAATATTTAGTCAAATCGCTAAACGTCGCCAGGGAATCACCCCAGCCATGCAACAAAAGAATAGTCCGGCCCCGACCCTCTTTTTTATATTCGATAAGTTGTCCGTTTACGAGGACTTTCATATAACCCTATTATACGGTACCCATCGCGCTATATAATAAGATTATGCAAAGAATTCCCCTGGCCGAACGCATGCGCCCGACAACCCTCGACGAAGTCATTGGACAAACCCACTTATTAGACGATGGCGAGATCCTCCGCCAGATCGTCAAAAACCGTGAACCGGTCAGCTTAATCTTGTGGGGCCCGCCAGGCAGTGGCAAAACCACCCTCGCGCGCATCATCGCTAAAGAAGTGAATGCTGAGTTTATCGAAATCTCGGCCGTCACCAGTGGCAAAAAAGATGTCGAGCGCATCGTCGAGCACGCTCGCCAAAACTGGAACCTGCAACTACGCACCATTCTATTCGTCGATGAGATTCACCGCTTCAACAAAGCACAACAAGACGCCTTTTTGCCCCATGTAGAATCAGGCCTCATCACGCTGATCGGCGCCACCACTGAAAATCCAAGTTTTGAAGTCATCAATCCGCTCCTCAGCCGAACGCGCGTCTTGGTACTCGAGCCTTTAACTAAAGATGAAATCATCAATATTCTGAAACGAGCTTTAAAACTCGAAAAAGCCACCGCTCGGGTTAATAAATCCGCCCTTGATTACGTAGCCGAACTATCAGGTGGCGATGCTCGCGTTGCCCTAGGCAACCTTGAACTTTCGCTAGGCATGGAAAAGAAAGTAACACCTGAAATCGTGAAAGTTGCCGCCCAAAAACGCGTTCCTGGCTACGACAAAAAAGGCGATATGCACTATAACGTTATCAGTGCTTTCATTAAAAGTATGCGCGGCAGCAATGTTGATGCCACGCTCTACTACCTAGCGCGCATGATCGATGCCGGCGAGGACCCAAAGTTCATTGCTCGCCGCATGCTCATTTTTGCCTCTGAAGATATTGGCCTAGCGGGTAATGGCGCCTTAGGCCTAGCCTTGAACGCCTTCCAAGCCGTCGAACGCATCGGCATGCCCGAATCAAGTTACATCTTGTTCCACGTTGCGACGGCCCTCGCAAAAAGTGAGAAATCACGCGCTACGACCGATGCCATGAGCCGCGCGCAAACTCTTGCTAAACAGTATCCTGATTCACCAGTCCCACTGCACCTCCGCAACGCACCAACCAAACTCATGAAAGATCTTGGCTACAACAAAGACTATAAATGGGAGGCGAATTCACAGCATGCTAAAGGCTTTTTGCCAGATGATTTAAAGAATGAGAAAATTTTTTAGGCCCACTCACGAATAGCCCTCTAGCTCTGTTATACTGAAGCTTATGCTTATATTGCCCTCACGCAATACCACTACGTCCATAAAAGCAGGGTTTACTATTGTCGAACTGCTCATTGTTATTGTGGTCATCGGCATAATCGCCTCTATTATTACAATTGGGTATAGCGGTATCAAAAGGAACGCAACTGTTAATGTGACAAAAAATGCACTCACGAGCGCCATGAAGGCCATGATCAATTCAGCGGCAGAAAGCGGTTCGTATGCGACAAGTTTCCCGAGCACCATTAGTCCATCGGCAGATATTGGCCTCGCCCTCACCGTTGTGTCTGATACGGCGACCTTCTGTATTAACGCAACGAATACACAGTACGACGACATCGCCTGGCATGCCAGCCCTACTACGGGCGTGACAGAAGGCCTTTGCGATGGAAGCGTTATCGTTCCGAGCATCATCGGTACTTATAATTACAGCGCCCACATAGCGGGCGGCTCAGCGACGCCTGTTCAAAATAGCGCCGGTGTGGGCATCGGTGATGGCGGCGGATTTGTCGTGCGCACAAATGATGACTGGACGAGCATGCAACTCAGTTGGGACGCTGTCAGCGGAGCAACACGCTACGAAGTCCAGTACCGAACTTCTAATGTAGCAACCTGGTATCTTGCCAATATCGAGACAGGAAATGGGCCCTACAGCACCGGAACGTATTCGGGCAACTCAACGTACAGCGCACAAATTCCAGCCAGCACAACTTCGCTCACCTGGACATACTCAGCAACACGTCCGGTGGTTGGTGCAACCTATGAATACCGCGTGCGTTCATATAATGGCACAACCGCATCAGGGTGGAATACCGCCACGCTTGCCATTCCGCCGAACTCTAGTTTCCCAGTTCCCACAAATTTCCATGTTACACCTAATAGTACATGGAGTAGCCACACTGTTTCGTGGAATGCCGACACTACCACAATGCCTGGGGCGATATACGAGTTTCAATACCGCACCTCAAGCAGCGCCACTTGGTATCTCGCATCAATCAGTGCGGGATCGGGTGGAAATAGCGTAGGGACATACGGCACAAGTTCTGGGTTCACAGCAATGATACCAGCCAGCACAACTTCGCTCACCTGGGCGGCGAATGCAACTCGTCCAACAACCGCCGGTCAGACCTACGAATACCAAATTAGAGTGAAATCAAGCACGCTCACGAATGTGTATAGCGCCTGGACAACAACAACTCTCTCGCCACCCGGGAACGAACTCTATCCAACAGTGAGTGGCTTTTCGGTAACTCAAAATGGGGCCTGGACGGCACATACCATAGCCTGGAACGCCGCCGATACATCAATAGTTCCCGACCCCCGTTACGAGTTTCAATATCGTACATCGAGTAGCGCGACTTGGTATCTCGCCTCAATCAGTGCGGGATCGGGCGGGAATAGTATTGCGACATACGGAACAACCTCCACACACACAGCCATGATACCTATTACTACAACTTCATTGACGTGGGCATCTAACGCCACTCGTCCGACAGCTACCGGTCAGACCTACGAATATCAAATTAGAGTAAGATCTATGACTATTACAGGTGGCTACGGCCCATGGACAAGCACGACACTTAGTCGATGATCAAACGTCGGCTTGTAGAAGATAGAGCCATTTTGGCGCTAATGCAAAATCAGTTGGCAAGAGCCCTACTTGTGTATTACTAGCATTTGCAATCACCGGCTCAATAGTTGCCCGGTTTTCATGCAAAATAAAGCTTGAAACTCTTGCGGCAATCTTTATCTCACGATGAGGACCTTCTATTTCTCCGATATAGTGCGCCACTACAAAAATGCCACTCGTCCCCGTCCTCCACAAGGCCTTGTTAAGACGATTGAAGTGAGCCCGTACTTCTTCGGTATCTCGATCGGGTTCAAGCGACTGATCGAGTAGGCGAAGCATAATATCCTCGTCAATAGAATCAGACAAACGACCCATTGGATTCTCATGAACAAGCTCTAGCTCGTGTCTATCACTGTCCTCAAGAGCTGGCATAAAACTGAGCGCGACATCTGTAAAAGGATAATACTCCCCTACGTCATCCGGAAGTTCACCCATAGAGAGTAACTTCATACTATTAGCGAATTCATACGTATGAATATTGCTCTGAGGTACTTCCGTTACTTGGTCAAATAATCCAGGAACATAACTAAATTCTTCAAATTGATCAACTTTTGCGCCAGTCTCATTTGATAAATCTGGACTACTAAAGAAAGGTTTTGGTTCTGATCCCTGATTCTCATCTGGTAAATCACCTGCCATTACCGTTATTGTAGCATAAGCAAAATCAGCGCGAAAAGATATTTAGTTCGAAGCTTTTCGCTCAGCCAATTGCTTTTTCAAAGCCAAATACACCCCATTCGTCCAGCCAAACCCGTCTTGCAAAACATATTCCCCGCCACCACCAAGCCCGTCGCCGCCCACCACATTATATTTCTCAACTAATTTATGCGAAGCCTTAAATACTTTGTTATTCAGGGCGATCCAGCGCTTGCTAATTTCATCAGCCAACTCGTCGTAGCCATATTTACGCAGTCCTTCGACTGCGACCCATTGCAGCGGCGCCCAGCCATTAGGGCTATCCCATTGCTGGCCATATTCATTCAAGGTCGTGACGAGCCCGCCAGGTTTCAGGAAATCCTCTTCTAGTTGGCGCGCCACTCCAGCGGCCTGTTCTTTTGAAGCCAACCCAACATAAAGTGGGAATACTCCAGCGAGGCTAAGAACTTTTGTCCGCTTCCCTTGATGAAAATTATAATCACGGTAAAAATCAGTGCGCTCACTCCACAGGTATTTATTAACCGCTTCTTTGCGAGCAGCCGCTTTTTTACGATAGCGCCGCACCGTTACTGGGTGCAGCAATGTATTGTGCGCATCGGCAATCGTTTCTTCTAAAGCAAATAACAAACTATTGAGATCAATCGGAATAATATCAGCCGTATGAATTGTTTTAATATCTTTAGGATCTTTAAGCCAGCGTGAACTAAAATCCCAGCCGGACTCTGCGGCCGCCCGCAGGTGCAAGAATAAACGGTCGGGCGTGCGTGAACTAATAGCCGTCTCTGTATCTTCGCGCAATGATTCAGGGCGCGGTGTCACCTTATTGTCATAGTAGCGATTGAGCAGTGCACCGCTAGGCATCTGCACGACCCGGCGATAGGCAAAGTGCTCCATATCAACGAGCTTGCTGTGGCCGCGCATCCAAAAACGATATTCGATTAAAAGTGTCGGCAGGTACTCGCGGTAGACGCGCTTTCCTTTGTGTTCAGCGAGCAGCCGCACCATCATCACAAAAAAAGGCGGCTGCGAACGACTTAAAAAATAGGTACGATTGGCAGTGGGAATGTAGCCATATTTGCGAATTAGGTAAGCAAAGTTTTTGAGCATACCTTCAACTTCACGCCATTTACCTTCCGCCGCCAGGCCAAGCATAATGAAATAACTATCCCAATAAAACTGCTCGTTGAATCTTCCACCCGGCACAATGTATTTATGCGGCAATGCTATCAACGAACCCCGATCGAGCCGATTGCGCCGCTCAAGATATGTCCATAACTTTGAAATATGTTTAGCAATCGGAGTGTTCGGGTTTACAATAAATGGCTCTTTTTTGTGAACTGTTGTCGCAAGATCATAGAAATGCCGACCTATAAATTCACGCAGATCAAAGTTCGGGTCCTTCTTGAGTAATTTATATTCTTCTTGAATTGAACGAATGCGCTTCTTAGGCACGAGATCTACGAATGTCTTGCCGTCTGCGTAAATCTTTTGCTTCTGCACGTCACTAAACAAATCACCGAGCAGCTCGTCGGGGGCTTTTCGACTCCGCTTTAATAGCCCTGCGGTTGATACGAACGTACTTTTAAGAGGATCTGTGTTTATCTTTCTTGCCATTGCTTCTAGTATAAAGCGTTCCAACAAATAAAGCCCCGCTTTTGCGAGGCTTTATTATTACGCTTTGTTGCTATTGCGTTTGCGTTGGTTCGGATCAAGGAATCGTTTGCGAAGGCGAACGCTTATTGGCGTCACTTCGAGTAGTTCATCGTCTTCTAGGAAGTCGATCGATTGCTCAAGGCTGAGGTCGGTAAATGGAGTCAGCTGAATCGTACCGTCACTTGATGAGGTTCGCATGTTCGTGAGCTGCTTGCCACGACAAACATTTACATCGAGATCACCTGAACGGTTATACAAACCAACAATCATACCTTGGTAGACAGTCGTCCCTGGGCCAACATATAGTGTTCCACGTGCCGCTGCGTTATCAAGCGCAAAGGCTGTTGTTGCGCCGGCTTCGGTCGCGATAAGAGCACCGTTACGAAGTTGTTGTAACTTCGCACCAAGTGGCTGGTAGCCATATGGGAGGCTATTCATGATAATCGTACCCTTTGTAGCCGTCATAAGAATATTACGCAGGCCGATCATGGCGCGAGTAGGAATAATGAAGGTAACGCGAGTTGCGCCAGAAGCTGTTTGTTCTTGCTTGAGAGTCGTCGCACGACGCGCGCCCATTTCCTGGCTCACAGCACCTAAGAACTCACCGCCAACTTCTACAAGAAGCTCTTCAACTGGTTCCTTCACGACACCATCTTCTTCAATCGTCACCGCTTGAGGACGCCCAACTTCAAATTCAAAGTCTTCGCGTCGAAGTGTTTCAATCAGAACTGAAAGGTGAAGCTCGCCACGTCCAGAAACGACAAATCCAATCCCCTCATCCCGAACACGGAGTGAAACGTTTGTTTCGAGTTCTTGTTGCAAACGATCACCAATTTGACGGCTCGTGTTATATTTCGCCTCTTTGCCCTTCAGTGGGCTGGTGTTTGGGCCAAGATACATACTAAGCGTCGGAGCTTCAACATCAATCACCGGAAGTGCTTCGGGGTTTTCTTTATCTGCAAGTGTCTCGCCAATATGCGCATTGCCAATACCGGTGATCGCGACGATGTCGCCAGCGCTCGCTTCATCAATTTCTTCGCGGTTCAAACCGCGGTATCCAAAGACTTTATCAACCTTTGAGGCAACGATGTCGCCTTCGCGCTTCATAAGAACAATACTTTGGCCTTTTTTGATCGCGCCACGAGTAATGCGACCGATCGCATACTTACCCTGGAAGCTATCGTACGCAAGTGACGTCACAAGCATCTGGAAAGGCTTGTCGATTTCAACTGTCGGCGCAGGAATGTCTTTGATAATAGATTCAAAGATAACGGTAAGATCAGTGTGTTCAGCAGGATTATCAGGTAATGATGTCCAAGCTTTGCCTTCGCGGCCAATCGCATAGTACACAGGATAGTGCAGTTGGTCATCACTAATCGCAAGTTCCAAGAAAAGGTCAGAGACCTCGTCGATCACTTCATCAATGCGGCGTGATGGCTTGTCGATTTTGTTGATAATAACAACGGGCTTCAAGCCAAGTTCCAATGCTTTTGAAAGCACAAACTTAGTCTGTGGCATCGGGCCTTCTTGCGCATCAACGATCAAAAGTACACCGTCAGCCATGTTGAGTGTTCGCTCAACTTCACCAGAGAAATCGGCGTGTCCAGGGGTGTCGATAATATTAATTTTGTAGTCACCGTAATATACCGATGTCTGCTTCGCAGTAATGGTGATACCGCGTTCGTGTTCTTGGTCTCCGCTGTCCATAATCAGAGATTGTTCCATCTCAGCTTGGTTCGAACGGAAAGTGTTACTTTGTTTTAGCAGGCCATCAAGAAGGGTCGTCTTTCCATGGTCGACGTGGGCAATAATGGCAATGTTTCGAATCTGTTGTGGGTCTTTCATAAAAATATGCCCTATTCACAGGGCTTCCTTATCTGTAATCATAGCAGAAAGTGGCAGAAATTTCAAGCTCCTACTGGCGGCTAACAAAAAGAAGCCCTTCAGAGCTTCTTTTGTATCAATTCATGGTGCGCGCGAGAGGACTTGAACCTCCACGTCCTTGCGAACACTAGCACCTCAAGCTAGCCTGTCTACCAATTCCAGCACGCGCGCTTACTCGGTACATTATAGAGGTAAACTGCGTTTTTGCAACCCCGCCTTAAAAGGAAAGAGGCCCGGCCCTGCGGCGGATGACTCTCGAGCAGTAAAACTGCCGGGTCTTTCCTTATTGCAGGGTCGGGCCTTAATGTTCGAGGCGAAGCGGAATGTTGTCCTTGACGACGTTCATTGTGCTCGGTGCGGACGGTCCGAAGCCAAGGCGTGGCGTGAAGTCAAAATCGAGCTCCGTTTCTGCCTTGCCGTGAATGCGCAACAACAGACGGAATTTGATAATCTCTTTCAGCGCATTACGCAGCTGGCTCTTGCCTTTAATCAGCACGAGCTTACCAATGAAGGAACGCTCATAGCGCAAGAGCTGTCGATCTACCTCATGCTCAGGATAGGCGTACACGCAAGTATGGTACTCCGCCCAGTGCCCGATCGTCAGAACCTGTACAGGCCCAAACTGCCGCCCGAAGATCCCGTCGAAGTCATACGCTTCGAACCATCCTGCGCTGACGAGTTCCTCTTCGGCCTCAAGAGCCAATTCGGAGAGGAGTGCTCGCTCCTTATCGCTGTATTGTCTATCCATATACTTTCACTTCCTCTCATATCAGCAGGCGTTGGCCAACCGCCTGCGATGCAGGGAGGCTGAACAGGTCTAAGTGTTCAGCCTCGCCACATCGCAAGATGAGGAGTGAATAATACGTTTATGACGGATTTGGTGCTGTTTTGCAAGCACAAACAAAAAAGAACTACTTACAAAGTAGTTCTTTTTATAATGTCATGGTGGGCGCTGAGGGGCTCGAACCCCCGACCCTCTCGGTGTAAACGAGATGCTCTAGCCAACTGAGCTAAGCGCCCGACAGATGAGATTATATAGGAAATGACCTCTTTAGGCAAGATGCCTACGGGGTTTGTTGCACAAGTCGCTCACCAACCGACCAGTACAGAACATCGGCATACCGATCACTGGCTGAAACCAACTTCTCGGTCGCCGGTAAGACATGGACGCTTTTGCTGTAGACATACTGGGTTGTCGCTTGATACAGCCCAATCGCTGGGGCATCGTTTAGCCACTGCTGAGCAAAGGTCGCATACTTTGCGGCGCGTAGGTTAGGCTCAATACGCGAACGTGCACTTACGAGCGCATCGTCGCTAATGGCATTCGAGTAGTTTGAGAAGTTAAACCCTTGGCTCGCCTGTGAAGAATGCCAGTATGCATACACATCAGGGTCGCCACCAATTGTTAGTTGATACAGCAATACATCGTATGATCGCGGTTGCAAAATATTCTGGACGAAGTTTTGGCTTGTATCTGTTGGGTCGGCAATTGTAGTTGTAACGGTAATCCCCAACGCGCGCCACTGTGTCGCTAAGCTCTCAAGCGTCTTTTCAAAGTCATTATTTTTGGTTGTCACGACAGCAAGCTTTAATGGCACGCCATCTTTCTTGCGGATCTTGCCATCTAATGCCCAGCCCGCTGCGTCGAGCAAACGGTTTGCGGCTGCCGGGTCATACACAGGGGCGCCAGGCGCTGTGGTATCAAGTTGGCTGGTGACAAAAGGCAAATACAACTCAGGAGTACCTTTGCCGATATCATCACGGATCGTCTGCGTGTTCGTTCCAATCTGAAGCGCTTGTCGAATTGTCTTATCTTGCAAAACAGGGCTCGTCGTATTAAAGAGCGCGTAGACGCCACTATTGATCGGCTTACGCTCAACAGTGTAGCGATCGGCTTTGATCTTAGCAGTGTCAGTGACTGTCATATCGGTCGCCGCATTCACCTCAGAAGTATTAATGGCTTTGGCAATCGCTTCCCCATTTGGATACACGTGCAATTGGAAGCGATCCAACTTGGTTGCACCACGATAATACCCAGTATTACGGGCTAGGTGGATAATCTTACGACCGTTTGTCTTATCGACATCTTGAGTAAACCGCAAAATGAACGGACCACTTCCGACTGGGCTCGTACTAAAATCGTTTTCGCGAATTGCACTTGGCTCAACGTCGCGCAAAATATGCTCCGGTAGAATTGGCAAAAAGTTCAAGGCATGCGGAAAGGCCGCATAGACAGCTGGCAGCGTAAAGGCGACCGTACGATCATCAACAACCGTTGCACTCACGTCATTCCAACCACTAATCGTTGATCGCGTCGCCGGATTCTTCAATAGATTTACGGTAAACACCACGTCTTTTGCACGGACATAAATACCATCCGTAAAACGAGCATCAGGCCGAATCTGCAGCGTGTAAGTTTTTTGGTCGGCGCTAATCACCATGCTACTTGCGAGGTCGTAGTTTAAATGCCCCGTTGTGTCGTATGAAAGAAGGCGTGAAAATAAGAGGTTCCCAGCCGACTCTTCAGCACTTGAACTCGCAAAGATTGGGTTCAATGTATCGATGGGCCCAAGGACCGCTTCGGCATACGTGCCATCATTCGCAACTGCTTGGGTACGATAGCTTTGCTGATACCACAGCAGCTGTAATCCACTGGCGCCGACAACAATACCAACTGCGACAACCCAGAGGGCGATGTGGCGGCGAACTTCGCGGAAATTATCAAGCCGACGGAATACAAAGCGTCGCGCATGCTTGACAGTAGCACCTTCAACCTTACGCATCCGACGCGAAAGATCACGCGAGCTAAAGCTCATCTTTGGGAGCGAACGCCATTTGCTAGGTTGCTTATCTGGCACGATAATATAAATCCTTAGCCGAAGGCCGGTAACAAGAGTCCGACAAGAATCGACAGGACAAAGATGACAGCAAAGACAATTGTTACTTCAAATAAATTCTTATCAACACCACGTCGCGTTGTGTATAGTTCACCCGAGCTACCAAAGCCGGCGCCGAGGGTTGCGCCTCGTTGTTGTAGCAAAATAGAAACGACCATCAGTACAGCTGAACCGATCATAATAATTTGTAGGATTGAATCAATGGTCATAAGTTACTCCCGATTTGCTGCCACGAGTTTCAACGGCAGCGCTTACTATATAGTTTATCAGACTAAGGATGATTCCGGTAAGAATTGAATTGAAAAATGACATTGAAATACCTGGCGCGAGGGCAAGTGAAATATAGACCAAGAATCCATTGACAACCAGCATGAAGATACCCAGCGAGAGTAAGATGGCCGGAAAAGACAAAATAACCGCAAGAGGCCTTAAAAGCGTATTAATAACCGAGAAGATAAGCCCAGCTAGCAAGAACCCCCATACGCCCAAGGTGACATCAACATTTTCGTAGCCCGTTCCAAGTAAACG
>Ga0247804_10000178_pt1 | contig 29435 bp, 61 predicted proteins | sample UWRJL029104C1_FD_181142 | JGI IMG/M metagenome (GOLD analysis project Ga0247804, IMG submission 181142) | Plant litter microbial communities from Arlington Agricultural Research Station in Wisconsin, United States - UWRJ-L029-104C-1 | ecosystem: Environmental > Terrestrial > Plant litter >... | reverse complement strand
TACATACGGCCGAGTAGGATGTAGTGACGGTAAACAGCAAAAGGAATTTCCTTGTGCTTGTAAGGGATCGGTGCCATACGAATAAGTACGTTGTTCGCGAGAACATCGTAAGAGTCAGTAGCACGGTTGTAGTAGTTCAAGATCTCGACATCATTGTCGGTCATGTCCGAAGCCTTCTTAAAGAAGAGGACATTCTCAGTAATATTGCCGGCCTTAGGGACCTTGGTAATATTCATGTAGTCTGGGCGGTCTTTGTAGATACGTTGGAATTCATCCCAGTCGATCACTTCACGCTCGACACCATCACGGGCACGAGATTCGTGAGTTGCTGCAGGGTCCCAATAAATAGTATCGTTATCTACGAACTCAGTATAAGTATCATCGGCATCGATGATTTCACGTTCTGTATATTTAATGTTTCCATCTTTATCGATAGAATCAAGATCTTTAACTTTTCGTTTTTCGTAGCGGTAGCGTTCAACGACGAAAGCGGTACCACGAATAGCAGCGGCTTGTTTAGCCATGAACTGCTGAAGATCGAAACCAGTTCGATCCATTGAAAAGTTGAAGATGTGGTTCGAGAAAGATTCTCGAATAAAGTCTGATGCATCCACTTGTTCAAGGAATGGTCGGCCACGACGGTCGATTGTTTCTTGCATGTGGGCCTGGACAGCTCCGAAAGCGTCCGGCAGTGTCATCATTGATCGCCAATCACCTGGATCGCGCTCAGGGTGCCATTGCATAAACTGCCTATCGGCACGTTCCCATTGCTCTTCAGCTTCCTTACGGATCTGATCGTCGCGCATGGCCTGGAAGCGTTCCCAAACTCTTCGTCGGGCTTCGCGTTCAGCTTTGTTTTTTGGCTTGTAAAAACCCTTGGATTGTTCGTCGTTGTTTATCATTATATTCCTGTGACTAGGCTTCTTGGTTTATCGTAAGTTCTCGGTGTTTTTTCTTTATTTTGTCTGCGTACATTCCTGCCGCTAGGCGGAGTTGCAATTTCGAGGATTGTGGCAAGTGCGTCGATCATGTCGTCGTTCTCACCCTTAGGGAAGTGCGTCAATTCGTATTCAAGATCTTCCATCTGGTTAGAATCTTTAACGTGGAACACTCGTCCATACTCGTAATAAGGTGCTAGAGAACGAATACGATCCTCCTTGGCTGTACTTCGGCTTTTGATGATCTTCATCGGCAACCAAACGCCTCGGCGTTTTTGTTCATCTATTAACATATACTCTATATTCTTCTGAGTTGCAACTGTCTCTAGCGCCATTCCTCTCGGAGTGTACCGCTGATACCAATCGAACATCAGGGTAATAATATCAGAATACTTCATCTTGTTATGATATACCTCTCGAACATACAAATTATGCTCGGCATCCAGCCCGGCCAGGACAAATGCGGCGTAGTCAGAATAAGGCCCTTCGTTAGAGGGGTCTATGGCTAAGAACCAGTTGATAGGTTTGTCTTTTATATCGTCCCAGTCCACATATTTGAAATATGAGTGCTTAAACGTAGCCGTTTCGTCGTCTACTGGGTTGTTCATGTATTGACATGAGAAGATATAGCTACCCTGTTCGCGGCGCTGCTCGTCGAGGAACTCTCGAGTTAAGCGTTCTGGGAAGAGGAGAGTGTCGTCGTCTTCAATGGCCTTGCGAAGAAGGATGTTATAGGACTTTCGTTTGTTCTTAAGGATATCGGAATAGGCATCCATGAAGTCCCAACGAGTTCCAATGGTAATTCGTGGCATACCTGGGTCCAAAAGTGAGAGGGCGAGTCGGCGGTGGGCAATGACTTGTTCGATCTGGTCTTTATTCGTGACGTTCTTTTCTGAGTGAAGGTCGTCTTCAATGATGAGATCGAAGTGCATCCCGTTAATCGATCGGTCAACACCCGAACACATAATGCTGGGTTCTTTTCTTTTAATCGTTCGACTTGCGAGATCAACCTGAGCGTCCGTCCAGCGGACCGAGGGGTCCTTTCGAGTATCATCTGGAAAGACTCCGTAGATGTGTTTGAAGATTGTTCTGAATTTGACATTTGAATCTAAGTGTCCTTTAATCTCGGCCAAGAAGTTCTTAGCCTTTCCATACGTCTCGGAGTCAATAAGGACTCGAGCGTTCGGATCATTTAGTAAATATTGTAAAGTGAATCCAATCGTAATGATTGAACTCTTAAATGTACCACGCGGCATGAGAATCAAGACTTGCTTCCTCTTCTCATCGAATTGGTCCGAGAGGACCTCATCCTTTTTACCGTTATTGTAGCGAGTCTTTGGGGTAAAGTTAACCTCAGTTCCCGGGACGAAGCCTGGCAACAGTGGTTTAGTAATTTCAGTAAGGTCGCGGTGCGTACCTTCTGTAATCAGGTTAGGATCAGAAGCAAGAATATATTTGACAAGATAGAACAAGTCTGTTTTAGCTCGTTCTGCGATCTCATCGAGCGCTGCCTCTGTAGCCTGTTTAGTCGCTACATCGATATCCATGGATTAATTCCAGACGGCACCGTCAGTTTGGTCGCCGCCGATCTTTCCATCGACGAGTTGCTTCTCGGTTTCTTCGATTCTGCCATCAATCGACCCTTCGCCAGTTCGAGATTTCGTGACTTCGTAGGGTGATGTGGTTTCCGGTACATCCGGAGTCTCTGGAGCTGTTTCTTTCACAGGAGCTAGATCAGGAGTTTCAACTTCTCCAACCGGTGCGCTCATATAATGTTTTCGTAATAAATCGTTGATGAGTGGCGACATGTTGCCGCGGCCCTCAGCCTTTAATAGTGGTGCTACATCCTTGTCGATGTAAATCATTTGTTTTCCCATGCTGTTCCTTTGCTTATTAATATGATGTAATAATAGCAGAAGGTATATACAGTTTCAATGGTCAAAGGGTATTCTAAAAAGGCTCCCTAATTTGCAGCGCTTCGCTACTAGGCAACCTCTAACGTCGGCAGTTCAAGAAATTAGCTATTATCCTCGAAACTGTCTAACAATGAATTCAATACAACTATCGTCGAAGACGATCGATTCTATTTAATTATTTATTAAGGTACGATTACTCTTTAGTGGGAATCAATTTCCGTCACTGCATCTCATTATAGGCGAGATCACCCGTTATAAGCTTGTATACTAGATATCTTAGAGTCCTCTAGTGGCTGCTTCTGCCTTGCCTGGACTGTATACTAAGGATAACACGACTGTATTCGATTTGTCAAGTCTTTTAATAAAAATTTTTTGTGGTATAGTAAGCCTTTAACTGTAAAATATTTTATGGACGCAACATGGGAGGGATTAATATCGCCACCCCAGCATATTTAATCTTCCCCAGTCGGGTGCTATAGGGGTCTGATGATCCCCCTAACCATTAAATAGTTAAATAAACAATTAAACAATTAAAATAAAAATTAAAACATTAAACAATTAACATTAAACTTAAAGGGATAGGGGTGTACTGTAACAGGGGTAGCGTATATTGTGCGACATTAAGCTTTTAGGCTAAAGATGAGTACACATCCATCTATTAACAATAAGGCTTATGTCGTAAAAGGTAAGATAACAGGGGTGGATGAGCGGTTGCATTAATCAAAAGACAAGCGTAAGCACACGGAGGCATGTTAATACCTTACACATAAACAATAAATAGAGCTATAATAATAACCCTACAATAAGAATAATAAGAGTAATGATAATAGTTGTATACTTCCCTATGTAATAATGACACCTTTACCCTTATCACTAACAGCCCTTTCTTTTTCTTCCGGCCGATTCTAAGCTTGTGTATGGGCGCTATAGAATAGACGGGCATACACTCAACTATTGATCCAGAAGGGCCTTAGAGAGCCTTAGAATGGCTCGTTTTTAATACCCCTCTGACAGCACTAACAGGGGTGGATATGAAAATAAGGCCATTAACTGAGTTATCCACAGTATTATATAAACTATCATAAAAGTATTGTATTATTAATGATGATGTGCTATTATTAATACATAAGCAAGTAAGCGATCAACCGAGAGCATAACCCGTTAAGCCTCACCAGATCCAACGCTTATAATAAACAAAAGCTAATTTCTGGAGGTAAAAAGAAATGGCATCAAAAAAGATTAAAGTACAGTATATAGCAACAAAGGCGACACCACGAATCGAAGTAGTGCCACCAGTGGACCTAGATCCATATCCATTAACAATCGTTACATTTAATTAACTATTATGCAATATAAACACAATAAAACGAATAAGAAGAGCCTGATTAACAAGTTTAAGACAACGCTAGAGGTTGCAGGATTGATAGCTTTAATGCTACTCATGGCATGGCAACCTAATATCTAATAATAAGGGGGTAACATGATTATAACATGGGGAGCAGAAGAGCAGAAACTAGCTTTACAGGCTAGTAAAGAAACAGGCTTTAGCACTAGCCGTATCCTTGAAGTGGTTAAGGCTATTTATGAGGCTAATATTGACGAAGACATTAAAAGCGCGATAGAACACCTAGAGGAAGTATCACAATGAAATTATACACAATCAATGCTACACCAGTACAGAGTAAGCAACAATATCAATCATCACTTAAAGGCGCAATGCCTAGCGATAAGATACTTACAGATACAGAGGTGGCTAAGTTTAATGACCTAGCTATAGCAAAGTATCCGGCCGAGGTAGCGCGAATACTAAAGAGCTATGCTATTAATGGATTTACTATCTATGAAGTGCAGGGGTATTGGCAAGGTAAAGCAGAGCGATCTTTTAAGATTGAAATTGCAACCGAAGATAGTCATTTTATAATGGGTGAACTCTGTAACGAATTGCGCGATAAGTATAAACAAGACAGTGTAATGCTCACGTTACCTAACGGAGAGGTTGAGTTTATCTAATGCATGGGCCTAATAGAATCAGATTAGTAACATTTACGCGCAAGCTTTCAGAGTCTGAAGAGCTGACAGAAGAGCAACAGAGTGAACTATACAACATACTTGAAGGCAATATATTAAACTATCTAGACGAGCAGAAGGATAAAGAATAATGAAAACAATCGAAGAAAACGCTATAGAAAACGGGCAACGAAACAAAATGACACAAGAGGATCTTCAGGCCTTTCTAGGTGAAGAGGACGGCAACAACATTGATCGCGTCTACGAGCTATTGCTTGATGTAGTTAATGATATTTATAGTGTCAAAGATTTAACTAATGACGTTAATGAATATAAAGAGGGATAAGATGAGTAAAGAGACAATAGAACACAAGGGATATAAAATAGATATCACTGAAGGGGAGGGCTACGTTACTACTCTAGATGGTGTTGAGGTGTTTAGCTATGATGGTGATGAGCCTAAAGAGATGCTAAAGAATCAGGCTTTTGATGATATTGATGAGATTATCGATACCAGACTTGAATATTTACGCGGTGAGATCAAAGCGGAACGGATCAGTTATGGAGAAATTGAGGAGTTAAGATCTTTAGCTAGTTATATTAAAGAGGATGATGTGGAACTGTTGGAATGGGCCGGAGTACCTGAGAAGGCCGAGGCTACGCTTGATAATAGCAGATATCACGTTGAATATGGGCCGGATACAGATCGTAAGACGTTGCCATTTAATAACTTTAAAGAGATTAACACCTTTGTTAATACCTTAAGCCCTAGAGATAAGCTAGATTATAAGATCATGCGAATCCGGCACAAGTATGATATCGTAAGAGATCATGCAGATATTAAGGAACAGATTAAAGAATGGGAACAGACAATAGATAGTCTCTTAAGCCGTAATGATATCCATATCGATGGTGAGGCCGGAGCTATCCTTGAGGCCATGAGTGGCGAAATGATGAGCATTAACTTATAAAAGGGGGTAATATGACAACTTTCAATATAACAGATAATATAGTTATTAAAGCAAGTGTATACGAGAATAGCCGGAACTGGGGACATAAAGCCGAGGTGTACGTTGATAATGAGTTACTATTTAAGCGCTACATCCGTTACATTAACCGGACATGGGAAGAGTGGCAATTTCAAAGCCTGTTGCAACATGTAGCAGAATCTAAGAAACTTACAGAAAAGCAACGCCTAGCCGTTAAGCTATACCTCTTACATATTGAAGAGGGCACAGAAGTAAGGCCATTTTAATATGAATGATATCGATTTAATCGTTGATGATAACCTAAGGGAATTAATTGACAATTTAAAAATTGAAGGCGTGGATGTGGACCTTGAAGATATCCACTACAGTATAATGAACCGCGAAGAGTGGATCTATATCAAGTCTGAGCTAGTATATCCCACTGAGGATATCCCCGATCAGTTCGGAGTATACCGAGGGTATGGCGGAGGGGGTGTCCACAATGCACCTATTACAACACAGATTGAACGTATGAGCAAGAGGCGACAAGCTAAAGCTCAACGTATACTAGATCTATTTAAAAATACACTGACCGAGATCTTGAAAGAGATTGACGGCCTAACAGATCCAGAAGTCTGGGATGGAGTTAGTATCTAATGAGTATGTTTAGGGATGAAGAATCGCAGCGCCTCTTTGATGAGGATATGGAGGCAGAAGGTAGAATAATGGATGAGGAGGCTAAGTTGTATGGCGTGGCTACTGTTGGAACTGAAGAGAATTAAACTAACTTTTAATCAAGACAAAAGGGGATTGATTTAATGGCTACTAAGAAGAAAGAAATTATAACTCCTGAGCTTGTGGCCTCACTGGTCGCGATAGCTATATCAATATTCGCGCTATGGTTAGTGATAGAAAATAAGCCGGTCATGGCCGGTTATAGAGAAGTTAGTTGCCACGAGATAGAGCGACAAGATGGATCACTCGTCTGTATCATTGAGATGCAAGCCGAGGATGATGATTTGAGGATCTTTAAGGGGGCGCGATAGGTTGCCTCGTATAGATGTAAGGTATGAGGGTGGATCTTATGAGATCCGAGTCCTTCCGGATTATCTAAACGTAAAATACACATATCAGTATATTATGCAACTAGATAGCGACCTTACACCACATCAAGCGAAAGAAGTGTTAAATGTTATGAAATATACTTATAATCATGTCAAGGGAATTAATGAGGCAATTATTTTGAATCTCATCCGAGGCGTGAAGGGAGGATTGTTATGAGTTACGCTGAAGATATGGGATATGATGCCTATGATCCTGAGCCTGAGGACTATGAGACTTGGACCATGAAGAATGGTCGAGAGATAGAGGTCACTGACATGGAGACTAGTCATATTATTAATACTATCGCCATGTTAAAAAGGAGGTTATCGGAACGGCCGACATCCTATCCTTATATGGGTGATAGTGACTTTGCATCTGACTCTGTGGACCGCGAAGAAGCGGTGAATGAGCAGATAGCTGAGGAAATAGAAGCGTGGATCGATGTGTTCGAGAAAGAATTGAAGACTAGAAAACGATAAGGGAATTAATGGGGCGCTATGATTGTTTATAGATTGGAATATAAAGACTACGGTGTTTTCGGATCATACATGAATAAGTATATTACGAATCCAGAGGACGCGATGTATACTTATTATGGCAACACAACTCCGGTTGATAAATGGACAACTGGGTTTAGTGGTTATAGGTTCGCTTGTCGTACACCCGAGAAACTTGTAGAATATTTTGGATCAGACTTTGCGCGAGCTATAGCTAAAGGTGCTATCGTTGTCGCGTATGAAGTTGGTATGAAATATGTGATGTTCGGATATAAGGGCCTAGAGTTAGCCTTTCAAGCAGATAAAGCGGTTAAGCTGGTAAGTTAGAAGGACAACTTTTATTCATACACACCCCGGCTATCCGGAGTGAGTCGCACATAACACAAGGGATAACATCGAGAGCTTGAAGAGTTACCTCCTCTTTTCGTGCTTTCTTTGCCCTAGTTGTGTGTGGCTTCTTCTTGGTAGCTTGTACATGGATATCATATACAACACCTTTATAAGCAATCTCAAAGATATGGCCGGTATTGACCATAAGCTTAAAAAGTGGGAAGATATTCTTTTTGAATTGAGTAAGACTAAGCATCAGGGAAGATTCCGTGTAGCATCCCGATCTCATCACCGGCCTGAATGGCCCGGAGTAGGATCATTAAGTTCTTCTTGTTTTCTTCTGGGTTTTCTGTTATAGTAGTAGGTTTGCCGGACTCAAGTTGAGACTGGTTGAACATCTCCTTAGATACAGTGGTGAGATCTTTGATTGATATAAAGTTAGTACGATAGAGCTTGTCTTTCTCGTGTAAATATTCTTTAATATCTATATCACCATCTTCGTATGCTTGTTTAAGCATGTCTAGATCTTTCTGGTATTGTTCATTGCTATCTAGCGCATCCTCTATCTGCTTCCGGGCCTTGCTTAAGATCCTGGTAGCCTTTGAGGTTTCGTGTACAGCAAGAGAACTCTTGATTTGCTCAAGAGCTGAGGTGTTACGTTGTTTAACATCAGTGATAGCAGATAAACTAATATCTATGCCATCTTCTTTTAATGCTGATTGGATTGAAGTATAGGGATCGCCTCTAGCGATGAGGGCGACAATTCTAACTTCAGTTTGCGCGTCGATCTTCCGGGCCATCTTCTTGTATACTCACTTTAATTCTATGCTTACCGTTAATACCGATTACCTTTGCTAGTGTTCTAATTGCATCTATTGTAGAACCATTCCGACCAAGTAACGATGCGATACTTGAGCCGTTAGGGTGAATTGTTATCACCGCACCATACTCATCTTCTTTGTGTGTTATAGTGGCTTGGTCTCCCAAGATCGTTTTAACGATAACTTCCATAAGGTCTATGCTATTCATAAGGGTATGATACAGTAGTATGCAGTTATCCACAAGCGTCTACATATTGTTATTGACTTTTAAGAGCGAGTGTGCTATGATGAATAGTATGGAAATGTACTACATGAATGAAAAGAGAGCAAGGAATGTCTGATGGATACACCGCTAGTGAAGACATTAAAGAAGGCGCATCTGTGGTTATCGATACAGTCAATAAGACTGTCCGAATGGCTACAGCGGTTTCTGTAGTAGTTGCCGAAGAAGTAAAGAAGCCGATAGGTATCAACCAAATACCTAATGACGACATCATAGAAGTAATGACTGCGTTTGAGGTAGCACTTGATATAAAACTGAGGCCAGTAGATGAACAGAGACGTTATGCAAAGTTCCTTATCAAAGACTACGGTAAAGATAAAGTGTTAGAAGGTGTGAGAGCAGTAGCTGCAGCCCGGGGTCGTCCGTATTCCCCAAGTATCACATCATAAAAGAGTTACATTTCAAGTGGGGGAAGTTGGTAGATTTCTATAAACGTAATCAACCCCAACCCACCAAGGTTCAAAATTTAGATAACATATAGAGAGGATTTATTTATATGTGTGGAGCAAGTACACCAGTAGCAACAGCCGAGGCTGACCGAGACCAACCTAATACTAAATTTAAGATTGGTCAAGTTGTTCGTGTTCTACGAAACGTAGACGAAGATGGATCACCTGAATATTTGAACCAAGAACTTATTGGCAAAGAAGGCACTATTGTTCGTATTGAAACTTATAGTGAATGGGAAGAGAATAATAAAAATCCGTTCCCTTATACTGTCCAGTTTAGTGATGAGTCTTATGGCGAAGAAGATTTCGCTGACGAAGATCTAGAACTTGTTATTAAAGTTGGTGATCGTGTAGAGTTTGATCGCATGTCAGGTGGCCAGGTTGTCGGAGTTGAGACTCAAACAATCGTTACCTACATCGCGGACCGGAATCCTATTTCTTACGGTATGGTATTTAAAACACCAGTCAGTGAGATGCAGGGTGAAGAGAATTTCACAGTTATCTCTGGTGATAACGAAGATATTGCAGAAGAAGAGGAGTCTGAGACTGTAGAAATCAACGGTTATCTTTACGATCTTGAGGATGTACTTGATCGACTTGATGAGCTAACACCAATCGACCGAGCCTAATTTTAAACAAGGGGTATAGATTTATGTACGATGTGATTATTGTAGGCTCCGGGCCAGCTGGACTATCTGCCGCTGTAAATGCAGCGAGTGAAGGTTTAAAGACCCTAGTGATGGATATGAACACTGACTTTGGAGGACAAGCAGGAACATCTACATTGATCGAAAACTATGCCGGATTCCCCGATGGCGTGACTGGTCGCGAATTAACTCAACGGATGTTAGACCAGACATATAAGTTTGACGTTGAGTTCTTAGCCCCTGCGCGTGTTTGTGGTATTGAGCGTGAAGATAATAAGATCCGAGTACTAGATGATTCAGGTGTCTACACAGATACCCGGTCAGTTGTACTAGCTATGGGCGTTCAATATCGCAGACTCAACGTGCCTAACTTGACAAAGTTCCTAGGACGTGGTGTATCATATGGATCACCTAGTCTTAGTACCAAATACCGTGGTAAGAATTTTGCTGTGGTTGGTGGTGCTAACTCTGCCGGACAGGCCGCTTTGCATCTATCACAATATCCTGGATCTACTGTACATTTAGTTGTACGCGGAGGATCTATAGATGACAAGATGAGTCATTATCTTGTTGAAAGACTCGAAGCGACCGAGAATGTAACTATTCATTACAACAGCGAAATCGTAAATGTAGACGGTGTTAATCATTTAACTACAATGTATTTGCAGGGTGAAATATACCACGAAGGATTTGATGTAGATAATATCTTTATCCTCATTGGTGCTATCCCCTTGACAAATTGGTTAGAAGATTTGATAGAAAGAGACCAGCATGGATTCGTTCTTACTGGACGGGATCTAAAGCGTAATGCTATGAAAGAGTTTGAGAATATTTGTGGACGTAAGCCGTATGACCATGAGACATCGATCCGCGGAGTATTTGCAGCCGGTGATATCCGCGCTAACTCTATCAAGCGAGTAGCGAGTGCAGTCGGTGAGGGTGCAATGGCTATCCCGGAAGTACATAAAGTAGTTACTGCAGCAAAGGACCGTGAACGTGGAACCGAATAAAGTAAATTGGATTTGGTACATAGCTGTGGCCTTCCTGGTATCAGCGACACTAATATTATATGTAATGTGGAGTAGTCAAGTATGGACATATTAGAAGATATCGCGGATGGTGTAGAGATCCTGGGTGAATTATTAATTGAAGGTATCGAAGATTTCTTTGATCCATGGGGATAAATATTATGAAATATTATAGACTAAATTACCAAATTAGTGACTGGCTTCCTAAGGGTTCTATCTGGAGCCGGGATAGTGAGGGTTACTGGAACAGAGAAGACAAGCCACATACTATGGGCCAAGCTTCAGAGGGTTACTGGTTTACTCAGTTGCTAGAACAAGAGTCAGTAGATCCTAGCGCACATAACAGTGATGATGATCTAGACATTTTAACAGAGGTCGTACAGGGCTGGCAAGATAAGGAATAAAACGTGTCGTATTATTGGCGTATAAAATGGAAAGACTATAACGAGCAGGAGTTGCTTGTTAGTGAGGCTCAAGGTAAATACCTGAATGAGCAGCTAACAACCGACCCTGTTATTCGTGGTGATCGATTCACTTTGAATGGGATAGCCTATAGATATGACGCTATTGATAACGTAGAACCTACTACAAAACGAGTAGAAGATAAAGTCAAGGCCTTGTATGCCGGACGTGCAGAAGAATTAAAGACCGGGCCACTCATTGATACCGAGGGTTATGTTGTAACGAACTGGTATAAAAAAGTTATCAGTAGTAAGGAATACGAGAAATACTATGCTAATCATCCCAGCTATTATACGTTGGATCGCGCTGATACTGGCAATGTTACTATCGCGTTTCGCAGAGTTGAAGAGATTAATGGCGACCGTCCTACTGACATAGATTTATGTACAGAGGATGAAGCGTCTAGGCTGTGGAAATACACAGATTCAATGTAAAAATGTCATTGACTTTTTGAAGCAAGTGTGCTATATTGAATGATAGATAAGGATTAGTACCGGGTGAATCAATACACATTGATAGCCACCTGTCGGGCCGCCCGGTACCTTATCGACTTAGCAAATTAGATAGTCATGCGGTCAGCTGTAAAAATACGCTGTAACGCGATAGCCTACACGGAAGGCGAGTGCCCACCGGGGAGTTAGCGAAACTCCATCCGCTGATCGCTTGACTGTTTACTTAACAATTTATGAGTAATTCTGGGGGGATGCACGAATCTCACTAGACCCGTCTGAGGCCGCGCAGCCAAAGACATAGTGGCTGGTGGTGTTCTACGGTTTTCTGCCGGTGCTGGACGTGGAAGAGTGCATTGCTGATACGCGATCCTTGATCCGGAGTAAGACACCCCCCTCGAAGTGTTCATAAGGAAAGGTATAGGGATGAAGAACGAGCATGGATTTTACGATATAGGTACAGAAGTTCCAGGATTCGGAACTATACAGGCTGTGAAGTCTGGAAGTCCTAGGGACTACCTACTATCAAATGACGATAATGTTACATCTTGGTTAGACGAATTGGCAATAGATCAAATACTAAAGGAGAAAGAATAGTGGCTGGACAAACAATACGAGTACCTATTACAGTTAAGTTTATTTTGAATTCAACTGGAAAAACGGTGTGGAGTGCATCTTCAGCCGTAAAGACGAGAATTAGAAATCTGACCTCTGAAGCTCTCGCTCAGAATAAGGATATTCTAGACTTCGCTGACATAAGAATGGAGGCTACTATCATGTATAGTCGCGCGAATGATTCTTGGAACAGTTTTAACTTTAAAACTATGGCTGAATTTGACGAGAAGATGGGACCGGTACTTGAATTAGGACTGCTCCGTGATCTCAAAGATGAAGGTATGTTGGAGGAGAAGTATCTAGCATAATGAGTAGCAAGCGACATTTTGAAGAAATACCTTGCAACTCTGAAACTCCCTGTAAGTATAGAGAAGAGGATGAATGTTTTGAAGATATCCACCACGAAGCCTTCCCTAAATCTGCATACAGAGACGGGTTAGAAAAAAGATTCAGAGAACATGTTTTAAATAAAGTGCTGATCTGTAGAGCCGTCCATGACGACATACACGCGCAGAACCTTATACCACAGAAGCCAAGCCCAGAACAAATGATACAATTTATGGCAAGAAAGAAGGACACAGATGAAAACTAGCGATGATTATTATGAAACAATAGATAAGGCCGCGACAATAGCGACACCAGTATTCTCTTTATTCGGATGGACTCATCACGATAAAGATCGATCACCTACTCATTCAGAGCTTGTATCTATGCTCACGGATCTTGTAGATGGTGTCCTTAAATCAGCTCAACATTCCGAAGATCACTCGGCCCAACATGCAACTGGACGCTTCCGGGTTTCATACTATGAGTACGATGACGAAAAGAACCTTTCTATCTCATTAGAACTATCAGATCATTCAGATTTTAAGGAGTTTAAATAGTGGCGAACAAACTAAAAGAAGTACAAGGTGCAGTAACTGAACACTGGATGGATAGGCGTTTACGCCTACACCAACCAATAAACTTACCAGATAATGTTATCCGAATTACTGCAACTGCATTAGTGAAGATGAACGAATATCGTAATAAACTTTTAGGGACCGATATCTCATTACATGAGTTAGCCCAGATGGCGGATGATGAAAAGTAAATTCTTAACTCACTTGTATTATATAATCGGAATCCTACTAGCAACTGCTGGATTCCTGACATTCTATTGGCCATACGTTGATAGTATGAACTTCCTGTCTCTCGGCGTATCGTTTATCTTTGGTACTATTGGTATTGTGCTTGTATCAGAATATAGCGTATACATTAAGAAAACTACAAAATACCAGCCCGGATCGATCGTATCATGGTATGGCCCTAAAGGCGTACTCATTACCGGAACTCTCCTAGAGAACTTCTGGGTATGGCACAAGGTACAATATCCCGGACTAGATAAAACTGGATGGGTGTTGAGTCACCAAATCGCATGGGTCGGGTCTATTTAAAAGACGGAAGAATACTTGACATCACGGAAGAGCAATCTATCTATCTTGCCAAGTTATTCTTTTTCATCCCGGATCATAAGTCTATCAAGTTAGCAGACGAAGTATTCACCTTTGCGGATCTGGATTACGATGCATACAGACGCGCGAAGTTACCGCAGCAGACCGGCATGGAACTCGGAGTACCGATTGTGGATAACAGAGAAGTACAAACTAATCAGTAAAAAACCTATTGACTTTTTATGGCAAGTGTGCTATATTGAGAAGGTAAATAAGAAAGGGTATAAATGAACGAAGAACTGACAAAACAACTTAAGATCAATAATGATAAGATTCTTGCTACACAAGAACAAATTGCTGCAGCTACAGTATCTTTCCAGAATGAACTTAAGTCTTACCAGGAGAAGGATCGTGAGATTCGTGATGCTATCGCCCTTGCTATGCAAGAGAGTGGTGTTAAGAGTTTCGAGAACGATTTTGTCAAGCTCACATTTGTCGCAGAGTCTAGCCGTACAACTATCGATGTGAAAGCATTTGAAGCTGCGGAACCAGAACTCGCGCAAAAGTTCAAGCGTACAACACCAGTTAAGTCTAGCGTTCGTATCGCGGTAAAATAAGGGGACCATATGTTTGATATACAAGTAGAATTATTCAACGGTGAAGACTCAGTAGGATTCGATGAAATCTTTGACGATCCAGGTGATCGTGAACTGACAAGTGTATTGTATAAGTCAGTCCCAGTGTTAGAATCTGGTACTGCAGATCGTATTGTGATCTATCTTTCAAAGGACGGTGATCTACTTGATATTATGGACATCAAGGCCGGAGCATTTGATCCGAAACAAGCGTACACAGATATTGAAGAAGCTAAGGAAAGGTTCGCATAATGGCTAACAAAGTAAAAGAAATTACAATCGGTGCCGTTATCCCTACTACTCAGTATGGAAACCTTCAACCTTCAATTACAGTTGAGATCGATGATGATCTTGAAGGTGCAAAGAAATTAGCACTTGAACACATTGTTGGCATTAGTCAATCATATGCAGAAGATGGTCGTGCTTTAGAAGCCAAGTCATTAATGCCAGTTGAGCTTACTAAAGTAGTAAGTCCTATGACCGAGGGTACTGCATACCGCGACTCTCAACACCACTTCTGGACCGAGAAGGGTGAGCGATACCTAAGCGCATCTCGATTCGCATCAAAGTTCGTTAAACCTTTCCCTAAAGACTTTATCCTTCCTAAAATGGTTGGAGCATACGGTGGGACTGTTGAAGAACACGAGGCTATCTGGTCACTCAAGGGTGACGTATCGACATTGTTCGGTAAAGCGATTCACGCTGGTATCGAACTTTATGGCCGACATCACCTTATGGGTGCTAAGACCGGTGAGGCTCAGGGTACTAATAAAGCATTGACCGATCAGCCACACGTTAAAAAGATTGTCGAAGATTTCTTCGCAGGATCTGACGAAAAAGGTAAGACTCGTATTGAAGAAGATGCTGATTACGAAGTACAAGTACTTGACGAAAAGAACTTACGCCTTGCAGAGATTGACCGCGTTAAGTGGATCGATCGTAAGAAGAAGATTGTCCGCGTACAAGACTATAAGACGAACTTTGATGTATTAGCTAAAGAAGAGTTGCTCGCACCGTTCCTAGCATTACCGAAAACACAGTTATCTAAATATTGGTTGCAGCTCAGTTTTGAAGCAGAAATTTTGAAGGAAGCCGGGTACACTGTAGAAGGGATGGATATCTTCCACCTTACAGACAAAGGCTGGGTTACATATAGTAATGAGGTCATTGACCTAAAGGAAGCGTTGTAGTGACAGATTTTAAAGTTGGTGATAGAGTTAAGCTTGTAAGAGGTAGCTCTGATTACTATAACATTAGTAAAGTTGGTGAGAGCGTAGGAATTATTGTACGCGAAGGCTCAGGATGGTCAGGCCCGGTGGTTGAAGTAGACGGTAAAGAAACTAATTGGAAGAACGGAGATTTTGAGCTTGTGAGTAAAACATTAAAAGACGCAGTAGCTGGTGATATATTGACTAAAAAGGACTATAGCTTTGATCGTAAAGTGTTAGCATCATTTGAACACAAAGGTGAACACTACTTAGTGACAGCTGACACAGACGATGATTCTTTTAACACAGAAGATATCGATAGTTACGAAGGCTGGACCTTTAAAGGTGATGTAGTTGAAGTCACATTAGAAGAGATCGCAGAGAAAATGGGAATTAACGTAAGTAACCTAAGAATAAAGGAATAATACAATGGCAAAAGCTAAATTTGAAGAAGACCAAAAAGTAAGAATTCTCTCTGACGAGAATGGCGCAAAAGGTAAGATCGGAACTATCACAGATACTGATCTTGGTAGTGATTACGAGTACTATGTTGAAACTGAAGACGGTGATGAGGACTGGTACAAAGCCTCTGATCTTACTGTTGCAGTTAAGACATTAGGCACTCTTGAAGTTGGCGATGTTCTTGTTTATTCATCAACCTACGGCGGTGATACTGAATACTCTGTAGAAGGTGTTGCAGGAAACGTAGTGTTCGTTACTGAAGATGATTCTCACGAAAGTGTTGAAACTTATACAGTTCAAGAACTTGAATCAGAAGGTAAATGGACCGTTAAGGGTGCTGCAGAAGCAGAAGTAACAGAACTCACACTCGATGAAGTTGCTAAACTTGCCGGAGTTGATGTCTCTAAGTTGAGGATTAAAGAATAATGGCTAAGTATAAGGTCGGAGATAGAGTACGAGTCAAGTCTGATCTTAAGAATGAGACTCAGTACGGACGCGATATTACTACTGGCGACATGATTTCATTTGCTGGTAAGGAAGTCACTATCCGGACTGTCACTAGCGCAGGGTCATACAAAATTGAAGGTAACACTTGGAACTGGACTGATGAAATGTTTGAAGAATCAATATACAAGGTCGGCCAAGAGCTTTACAGCGATGATAGTGTAGACTACCATAAGACTGTAGTTGAAGTTACGCCTACATATGTTATTACTAAAGATAGTGATGATGGATCATTGAACGCTTACGAAATCAATGACGATGGTGGGTTCTCAGAAGACTGGTCAGCCAATACGCCTCTTGTAGAAATCACATTAGCAGAAATCGCCAAACTTAAGGGCGTTGATGTAAACCTAATCCGGGTTAAGGACTAACGGGTTAGAAAGGAGAAATATGAAGAAGCTATTTAACATCGATACGAAGAATCTTTGGTCTACGATCAAGGCTCTTATCACCACCGCATTATGGTCTGGTTTCATTGTAGTATCTTTCTTTACAGCACTAACACTTCGCGGCGACATTGACTTGCAACCGTGGGCTGATGGACTGTTAGGGACCTTCCAGGGTGCATACGGGTTGGCTGCTTTGGGACTTATCGTTTACCAAGGCCAAAAGAATAAAGATAAGTAAGGAGTAGCTATGCTACGAAACATTCGCAAATATTTAGGAAACAAGTTATTTAAATTAGCGGCATTTGTGTCGCCAGACAAGGAGAAATAAAATGGTAGATGTACGAAATCTATACGCGCAAAACAAACCAGCGTCAGCCGGAAGCGAAGACTTCCTCAAGCTAGACGATGGCGATAGTGTCCGTGTTCGTTTCTTGGACCTTCCGGTAGAATTTACTACTGAGTTCCAGGATGGTAAAACAGCAGTACGATGGGCATGGCCTATCTACAACTTCGATTCTGAGAAGATGCAAATCTTTGAAGCTGGTAAGATGATCTACAACGCTCTTAACGATCTTATCCAAGACGAAGAGTACGGTGATCCTGCTGGATACGATGTGAAGATTGCTCGCACCGGTAAGAGTGCAACTGATACTCGTTATACAGTTACTCCTACACGAGAGAACAAAGAAGTGCCTAAAGACGCTGATCCAATCGACGTTTTGAAGGTAAAGAGTAGCTCTCAATACGCGACTAATGTTCATCGACTCGGTGAGGAAGCTTCAGCGGATGAACCCATTACCGATATTGTGTTAGAAGACATCGAAGACAAGCCAATCGATCTCTCAGAAATTCCATTTAACTAGGAGAATAAGATGCCAGAATTAGACTTAAATAGAGTACAAGAGAATATAGAACTTCTACGTTCTCGGATACAAGCTAAACAAGCTGAGGCTACCAAGGCATCTGATGATTCTAATGACGAGACCTTGAGTATTAACCTTCTAACATTAGCAAGGCAAAACTCAGGTCTCGGCCAGAACGCTGCTACAGCTAAAGCTATTGCCCGTGATATGAAGAGAGTGTTTGAAGGACTGAAAGAGGATAGAGATACCCGTAGATCAGAACTTACTCTTGAGTATTCACAAGATGGGCCAGTCGGAAAAGCGGAGCATCGAGCAAAGGTAGACGCTGCAAAAGAGTTCAAACCCTTGATCGATGATGCCTTTAAGATATATAATGAAGTACAACTCATTGCCGATCAGGCAGATGATCTGACCTTCAGGACTGATACTTATTTAAAGATGGGCCAGACAAGAGTTTCACTTCTTAAAAGTGATAAGCATTAAAAGGACAATAATTTATGGCAAATCAGCCATCGGAGCCTCCCAGTTTAGATATAGTTAAATATATCGAAACGCCCTTGAAAACTTACTATGGTGTGCCGGAGTTCGTTCTCTGGCCATACATACTCGGTTTCATTGTAATATTATTCATAATAGGATTGATAATTTTCATATAATGAATATCTGGATACCAGCTAAATTCCCTAGCCTCAACGAATACATTAACGCCGAAAGACGTAATAGATTCCTCGGAGCTAAGATGAAAAAAGAATGGACCGAACTCGTAACGAATACCGTTATAGAAGCTCGGGGATCAATGCTTCCTTATACCGCGGTGTTTCCGCTGGGAATAAAGTTCATTGTGCACGAACAGAATACTAGACGAGATATAGATAATGTATCAAGTATGGTAGCGAAGTTTTGTCAGGATGGACTAGTGAAAGCTGGTGTCCTCCCGGACGATTCACAAAAGTACATCAATAAAATAGAATTTGAATTTGTCATTGATGGCAAAGTTGGTGTAGAAATAATTTTATAAGAACGGATTAGTATGGAAGTATTTGGACTCATAGTCACAATCATTCTCACTGTTATAGTATTGATTACTACAATCGGTGGACCATTCATTATCGGTAAGTACAAGACTAATGTGCGTCATACCGCCGGTGAATATGTAGCAAACTTAATTTTCAACGTACTCATTTTAGTCGCGTTGTGGATTGCGTATATAGTATAATGCCTAGGGTAACTGTATTAGACCTCGGTGATAGCTTTAAAGCATGGGACGAGGCAGAAGCATGGCGAGCTAAACGTAAAGATCTTTATGTAGATACTGATGGTATCCGTGATCTTCTCGGAAGCCACAGCGTACCTGATAAGTTAATCTTATCTATCCGCGATAGTATCATTATTAAAGCACTACGATCTAATAGGAATATTATCGTAGGTGGCAACAATAGCCAACTGGAACAGATTGAACGAATTGCTGAGGTTGTTGAATCCCAGGCATATCTAGATGGTACATCAGAAACAGAACCAGCTAACTACTCATGGAAAGTTAAGCGATTCTAATATGGCAAAAGACTTTACTGGACGCGAGCTTATTTCAGGACAAACAGTTGTACAAGCAGCTGCATCCGGACACCATAAGTATCTTAAGGTAGCCGTTGTCCTGGAGGTTATATCAGACAATCAAGTCAGAGTACAGTCAGAATCTAGGCCAGGAATTATTAGCTGGCCAGCGTCAAGGTTAATGATCTTGGATGATGATGATTTTCTCGGTGTTGATAAAATTAGCGAGTTAGACAATATCTACTCAGAATGGTTAAAGAAAAATGTTTAGATTTTTAGGAGCAGTTAGTGTTATCACTACAATAGTATTTATTATTCTTAAGCTTACTGCAGTTATCGCATGGTCATGGTGGTTAGTATTCCTCCCGGTCCTCGCTGTAGCTGGCTTGTGGTTAGCTTGGTTGATCGTAGTCTTCTTAATTATTGGTGGGATACTTGTCTTAATCGACAAATACGCTTAGTATGGCTACTAGAGAAGAGACCGCAGTAGAAACGATTTGTGTTCCAGTGTATTATCTTCACGAACTAGAAAAACTAAAAGAGGACCAAGAAGATGACGATGGAACAACAAAGGACGAACCCGGAGAGGTTCGAGATAGCAGTGACTCAACCGGAACTGATATCGATAATGGAAGTACTGGAGGGGATGCAGCCCCAGGACCTGCAGAATTACAAAGCAAAGATGTTGAGTGAAGTCTCTGATCGCGAAATGATCGTGAGAATGATTAACGACACACTAGACGGATACGGAGTTATCTAATGAACGATGCAGAAATGGAACAAGTCGATCTGATAGAAGAAGTTGAGAAGATGGAAGCAGAAGGCTACCAATACACCAACATCGATCTTGTCAAGGTCGCATACATGGCAATGATTATTGCTAGACGACAAATGAAGGCAATGAGTGACGTAGTGTCAGCTCCATTACCTCAGAAGCTATACCACACGCGTAAGTCTCACCTACGAGCAGACTGGATTGCTTCTAAAACTGGACAGCCTCGCAAGCCTAAGTACATCGCATTGTACGACAAACTATTGCAAGCTCAACAGAATTACATGAAGGCTCAGGCAAGCTTTGAGATGTTGGCCAAGAACCTAACACCAGAAGAGCAAGCTGCTATTATTGGTGGATATGATCTTCCAACGAATGTAATGGCAGATAAATAGATTCTGCCAAATACTTACACCTTACAGAATTGAAATTTTCAATAGAAAGAGAGAAAAGGGATATGTGTATAGAATCAAATAAATTGCCTCAAACTAAAACAGCAACAGCTGCTGCAGAGGATAAGAAAAAAGAAGAGGAATTGTCAATCGGAATGAAAATTGTGACTATCGATTTCAATCCTAGTGATAATCCTAAAGTAGATCGAATTAAACGAGCAGCTGCTGCATTTATCGATACACTCGCTGAAGTAGAAGACGATGGTGAATATGCTAATGGTGGTATCCGCGAACACTGGAATAGTGTCGCAGTAGATCACATCCTTCTCGCTCAGATGCTTGGTGTCAAAGCCGCAACATCAAAACTCAAATAAGTATTGACTTTTGATCCTGAGTATGCTACATTGAGATAGTGATTAAGATTTTAATAATCGTGGTGGCCTTGGTACTGAGTACCTTAGCCCTCCCGGTAGAAAAAGAAGAACCACCAGTCGCCGAAACAAAACAGGTGACTACTCAACAAGTAGAAAAGAAAGTTGAGCCGATAATGGACACCCCGAAAGAGGTATTACCGGAACCGGCTCCCGTAGTAGAACAGCAACCAGCACCTACACAATCAATAACAACTCCATCAGAAAACGAAAGCATTGCTTGGAATTTTCTGATCTCCCAAGGATTCACCCGAAATCAGACTGCTGGTATCATGGGGAATCTACAACAGGAGCACGGATTTAACACATCAGATGTACCGGGTGGTCTTGGACTAGCCCAGTGGATCGGTGCCCGTAGGAGTAATTTAGTCGCCAAAGGTGATTACTTGAACGTAAATGTTCAACTTAATTATCTTATGGAGGAACTAAATGGAACAGAGATAGCAGCTAAAAATGCCGTACTAGCGTATGACAATGTAGAGTCTGCGACTATCGCGTTCCAGAACAAGTTTGAGAGATGTGGCAAGTGTATGCAATCTCAACGAATAATGTACGCTTATGAGATATTAGCAAGGCATTAGTACCTTAAAATAGTTGTAGTCAGATTAGTGCGGTGCTTTCTAGAAGACCGTTATTCATCGAGGTGGAGTATCTATAGAGATCCGGCAGTATAGTCGTTGGACGATATAGAGCACAGGTGGCCCACCGTACTCGTCTGACTACAACCGCGAACCTTATGGTTTGCGAAGAGCAACTTGACACACAGCGGAGTAAATATCAAGGCTGGAAGGATCTGAACTATAGGCAGACTTCCCAATGATTTGGTCAGCTAAAAACGACCCTCGGTCCGATTTAATCACGGGTAGCCGGTTTATAAGATACAGGTGTTGCGAGTCACATGGTTATTACCCAGGGGTGATTTCCTGAAGGTGGAAAGCCGATTAACGTGTATTGGTTGCTCTTCGCAGTTCGTAAGAACTGTGCCCCTTATACCCCCTATTGGCGGTGTCGTCTTTCTCCTGGACTTCACCGCCACCTTGAATATAGAATGTTGATAATAACGGTACGGCTGTGACAGCTGAAGGTAAGCCGCTAACCTCTTCGAGAATGTTAGTCCCCTGCCAAGAAAGCGAAACTGCCCCTATATAACACCTTTTAGTCACAGGGGCAGTTATTATCAACATTGTATATTTAATCTAAGAATGGAATTTATGGAACGAGAACCAAGGATATTATTATACGACCTCGAGGTGACTCGACAGATCGTAGAAGGTTATGGAAACAAGTGGGAATTTAAGGTTGTAAAGACCGTTCGCCACCAGCAGCTTATGAGTTTCGCATGGAAATGGAGAGGTGATAAAAAAGTAAGTTACCTCAGTCGTCACGACTTCTCTACTTATAAAGATTTTGTGTTTGCTCTATGGGAATTGTTAGATGAGGCGGATGTAGCTATAGCTCACAACGCGTCTGGATTTGACAATAAGATGTCTAATCGTTTCTTCGTTGAGCAAGGCTTCGTACCACCAGCCCCTTATAGAACTATCGATACATTACTAGTAGCACGGCGCGAGTTCAAGTTCCCAGGCAATAGCTTGGATGAATTGACTGAATTCCTCGGCTTAACTAGAAAAGAAAAGATCACATACGCGGATCTTGAAACTGACTTTATGAGTGATAAGCCGGCACGAAAAACCCTTAAGCTTATGGAGAAGTATAACAAGGGAGATATCATATCTCTCGAAGAAGTATACGAAAGATTCTTACCATATATCCGCAATCACCCGAATATGGCTATTATGTCTGGACGACCAAATGTCTGTACACGTTGTGGTGGAACTAACTTCCAGTCTAGGGGCACAACCGACACCAATAGCGCTACATATAGGATCTTCCGATGTACCACTTGTGGAGGAACAGTACGTCACAGGCTCCAAGATAAAGTCCCTGGACAACTCAAATCAGTCTATGTTAATGTATAAGACTAACTAAAAAAGGAAAGCTATGATTGAGAAATTTGCAACGTCTACTGAGACACCAGCTAAACAAAATTTAGCCAAAGAACTGTTAAACGATGAACTCACACTGGATGAAAAGCTCGCGTTGATCGATCAGGCTATGGCAGATCGTGAAGCAGAGGCTAGAGACTTCGCCGAGAATACTGGCCAAACATATGTACCACCGGACCCTGCAGACGCATTTGCCTGTGAAGGATGTCAATAATGGAAAAATCACCAGAGCTAATAGTAAACCCAGAGATTAACCCTGAAGTTTATGCTAAGATCCTGGGTAGTAAAGCACTTGACACCTCAGTAGAACTGGATATACCTGAATGAAAATAACTATCTACGGTACAACAAACTGTGCATTTTGTAAAACAGAAAAACAATGGCTAGATAGTAAGTGGATAGAATACACTTACGTTAATCTTGATGAAGACGAAGCCGCGAGAATGTTCTTGCAACAAACTCTCGACATCTCAAGGGTCCCAGTAACAATGATTACTGAAGGTGAAGATACTAAAATAGTGTTCGGATTTGACCGACCGAAACTTATGGAAGCAATAGGAATCTAATGGATGTGTGTCCCAGCTACGAAGAAGACGACTCTGACTTACCACTTGAGTGTTGAGCCTGACAATAAAACCTTAGAATATGTGACTCGTCCACCTATGATCGAGAAGCTTATGCAATCTGAGTCTTTCAAAAATATGATGGACAAAGGTGCTCAATGGCTCGCGGTAGGAGTAAGATCTGAATACCGAACTGACTGGGATTTAGAGAATGGAAAAGCAACCATTACCCTAGTACCAAACGCAGAGGATGTAGAAAGATTCAAACTGGGGCTTGACAGAATAGTATATCGTGATATATAATAGGATGGCACTTAACTAGGAGGATAAGATATCGGACTTCCCCGAGATGATATCAGCTCTTAGAACAAAGGGGAATAAAAAAGACACCGTAATTGGTGTCTTTTTGTTTTAGCCTCTATTGACTAATGCCACTATACCGGCGATAACCAGAATGACTGCTGCAATGAATCCTACAACTACTGCTGCCAGGATGAGTCCTGCTACAATAGGGATAAGCTTTGCAAGTAGTAATACTGCGATGGCCGAGAAAAGTGCGATTGAAGCGAGTGCTACAAGCATATTCCTCTTTCTGTTAAAGTTGTGTCTTTGTTGCAGCCTTTAGTTTATCCTGAATATAGTTATACAGGAATGTGACTACTGCGATCGTTGGTGGTAAAAGGGGAACCAGCCAGGCGACATTAGCGGCAATAAAGGTTTGTACTTCAGGGATCAAAACGATACCTAGGAATACCGGTACCATAGCAATGAATACCTGAGCAAAGGTCCGAACAGTACGCCCGATACGGGTGTCCTTAAATTCGACTACTTTATATTCTACTGGTGCTACGATGTCTTCTTTAGTTGCCATTTCAATTTTACCTTTTAACAATTCTTATAGTTATCTTATCATATAGTGTGGCCCGTTTCCAGGGTCAGACCTTTTTGTGTTCTTCATTATACTTATTGATAGCAACGAGGATACGTCCCCAGATAGCTTTCAATACGCGGATCAGTTGAGCGCCGATGTTATTCTCGCTCTTAACTGGAGGTGCTACTACCACAGGGTCTTCAGGGGTAGGGTTTGGAGTTTCTGGTTCTGGTTCAGGAACTACTACTGGTTCCACATAGGTACCGATCAACGTAATTTCTGCAACTGGAGAGGTGTTGTTCTCACCAATAAGCTCTCTTGAGACTTCGCGTCCATCAATAGTACGGATACGGTAAGTCTTACTGTTGTTACCGGTAACACCAGATTGTGCAATCTTGGTTTCACCTAGGGGTAACGTAGGATCTTCTTGAGTCTGACGATCGAATGGAACCTCTCCACCGATAGATTCGTCACGGTAGTCTTCCCATCCAACGACTTTACGAGTACCAACGTATTCACTCCAGCCGAGGTAAACAGGGCGGTATGCTCCGTAGTATCGCATGAGGTGATCGAGGTTAGGGTGAAAGAACGGACGAGGGTGATAGCCTGGATTACTTGATGAAGCTACATAGCCATCATCTAATCGGATCGCGACATGTCCTGCTGGTTCACCTACTAGTGAGAAGTAAACAGGGACGGTGATTCCCATAGGAGGAACTTCGTTAGGGTGATTACCCTGTCTCGAGTTCCAAGCAGCCGTAGCTGTAGGGAATGGGTGATCCGTTCCATATGCATCTTGAACGTATTTAAGACACCAGCCACCTTGGTAGCCGACTGTCATATTTGCATCTATTAATTGTATCCATTTTCCCATGATTTTGTTCCTCTAGTTTAAGAGACAAATGCCGGTGAATGGGATACATACTTTTGCTTGTACCACTGTTTCCTGCTTAGTCTCTGTGCTATTATTCTGTTCGTCGTTTGTTTGAACTGTTGGTGTTGCCGGAGTTTGCGGTGACGGACTGTTTGATTGATCCGCGTTAGCGCCCTCTGTGATTCGTGTTTCTGTTGTTGTGTTGTTTGTTACTACTGTTTGTGTCGGATTGCGCCGCATAACTATGAAGTCATTTGTCTTTACTGATTCTTCGTGATCCCGTATGCCATATACATTATAGTTAATGAATGTACTAAAGTGACAAGTCTGTGGAAGATTTGAAATTCCGTAAGGGATGATGTAGGAGATTTCGCTTGTTTTCTGTCCTAGTTCCCGTCCGACTGAAGCAGTGGACACATTGTATCGATTTTCAATTCCATCCTGGATACAGTCGATATAGACCGTTCGTTCTCCGTCAATGTCGCGGATCTTGTTTGATGTTGTGTTGATCTTTACCGTATCGCCTTCTTGGAAGGTTGGTAGTTGCCCGTTTGCCGGCTGTTCAACCGTTTGCTGGCTCCAGTTCTGGAGTACATCTACAGGTGAAAGTGTGATAAATGAGAAAGTTAGTGATAACACCAACAGGGTTGAAGCAAGGATGTAAGCGACAATTCTAAAAGGTTTAGACTTAAACATTAGTTAAGACCTCCGCTGAAGATAAACTTAGCAAAGAGGGTAACGAGTACAGTGATAAACGTGGTGACAATGAGTACCCCGATATTCCTGATAAATTTACCATCTGTTTTCTTGACATAGTTTTCTTTCACGCTCTTAATGTCTGTCTCGACATCCTCCACCTTGCCTTCTACTATCCCCACACGATAATGTATGGTTGGCAGATCCATAGGTGGCTCAGAGCTGTTTTGTTTAATCGCCATCTGCCTATCGCCTTTTAATCGTTTCTTTTATAATGACACTTGTATACATAACTTTCAAGCGTCTACTTACCACGGAGTCTATCATCAATCCAATCAGAGATACCGTTACCACCAGTGACTGTGCGACTGGCTGTATTAATTGCACCCACAACTGGGATTGCATTTAGGACTGTACGGCTGTTGATACCACCGTATTTATTGACTGGGTTGAGTGGAGAATTAAATCCTGCACGGACTTTTGAGTTCTGGTTCCATGGGTTCGCGAGGCTTACTACAGTAGGATCGGTCTTAGAGACTGAGCCACCAACTGTAGGTGCATCTGCTTCTGGGTTGATCGTACTTGCGATACCGTCCCATGCGAATTGAATAGCTGCAGTCGCGGCCCACATAGCTGACAGTGCAGCTACACGTTTACCGGCACGAAGACTTGACAGATCTTTAATAGTGTTATCAATTATCTTTACGTTGTCTTCTACAAGCTTAATGTGATCGCGGATGATCTCTGGTGTCGGTGCATCTGCAGGGGCTTTGCCATCTTTAACAGCAGACTCTACGTCTTTAAGTCCCTTAAGATACGCTTTGTATTCACCGCGCATGTTAGCAATACTAGTTGCTCGAGGATCTCCACGTTGAATAACGTCAAGTGCCCGAGCATCTTTAATCTGGATAGTGTCGCGAACATAGTTACTGATTCCGAGAGGGAATCGCATGAACATTGTGAGTGCGCGTTTGACAGCTGAAGAATCACGGAGGAACTCTGGTCGAGCTAACGAGTTAGCACCGAAGGCTGTATTATTAACCTGGATGTTACCGCTTCTCTCTGCAAATGCTAGTGCCGCAGGGTCCTTGAGGGCGATCTTAATAGCTTGTGACTGAGTTTTGCCAGATGCGATAGCTTCTGTATACGCTTTACTCTGAGAAAGTCCCTGAGCAAATGCTTGTCGGAATGGCCCTTCAACTGACTTCTGTTCACCCCATCGGTTAATATCGTATTTACGAGCAGCTTCACCAACCTTAGTAGATCGGAGTGCTTCACCGGCACGGGTTGAGGCTTCTGCGCCACCAGCGATGTCGCCGGATACAGTACGCTCACCGAACCATGCTTTGCTATCTACAAGCTTTAGATCTTCTGGATCAAATGCCTTCGCAAGATTACGTCCATCAGCAGTAATATCACCAGCAGCTAATAGCTTCTGAGAGAGTGCAAAGGCCGCGTTCTTAGGGTTGTTCCACAAGAAGGCACTATAGACGTTGTTCTGTAATCCCTTAATCCATTTATCTGTAACACTAGATGATCCTTGAGAAATACCGTTAGCGAGCATCTTATTGAGGTATTGGATGCCATCATTAAATTGACTTGTGTTCGCGCGAATGTGGGCAGGAACACTATCTAATGCATCTGTAAATTCGTCAAGTACAGGTGTAAATGAGATGTGGTTAATCATCCCATCGACGTATCGAGGGAGAACTTCTAAGATATTGTTGTTCGTTAGTGGTGGTCGTTCATCGAGGCTTCGCTCCATAGCGTTACCTGAGACAACTCGAGTCTTCTTATCTGTAAGACCTTCAGCTAGGTAGCTAGGGCTTTCAGAGTAGTCCTTAAGCATGTTCCATGGACTATAGTTGTCTCGAACTGGCATACCTTCGGCGATCATACGCTCTTTAATGGTGTCGAATACTGTAACGATACGGTCATAAAGCTGACGCGTCTCCGGATCAGTAATATATTTGGCAACATTTTCACGATCTTCAAGTGCTTTAACGATGTTTGCACCTGTTTGAATACGAGCTGTTTCTGTTTTACCGGCGATATTCTTAGATAGCTTGACAATCTCTACCATTTCTGGTCGGAGTGCTGTTTTCATATCTGCTTTTGTTTTGCTTCCACGGACCAATGATTCTGCAGTACGCGCACCGGCTTCACCGAGTGTTCGTGTGGCATAACCAATAGAGTCGCTTAGATAACGACCGATAGCTTTTGTAGCCTTCTCACTTGCATCACTCGCAACTTTACCTTGAGTAAGATATGTGATTGCTTTAGCAACTTCTGGATCAAGTTTACCTGTATCAATGCCGATTTCTCGAGCAAGATCAGAATCTACGTCACCGATTACAGCTAATTCAGTAGGTTTTGCAGTCTTAGGTGCACGAGGTGATTGTCCTAATGCCGCAGCTGCGCGGTCCGCAGGGCTGAGATCCATAGTAATTTCACCAATATCAACCTGAGGGGTAACTTCTGCCGCGATAGTCTTAACTGGAGTACCGCCATAAGATGCGCTAACATCTTCAATAGGGTAAGAAGGGAGATTAAGTTCAACTGCAGCCTGGAGTCGGTGTCGGCCGTCTTCAATGACGATTCCACCTTCAGGAGTCTGACGGATACGGATAGGAAGTGCGGTACCATTTTCAATTTCTTGCTTGGCACGTTCAACAGCGCCATTCTTAATGCCGCTTGAAGATTTCTGTAATGAGTTATTTGCAAGATCTGATAGGACCTTAACATCTGCTTCACCATCATATGTAGGAAGTGTCAATGTATCTACATCTTCACCAACGAATCGGTCAGGAGTTGATACAGCTTCACTGGCTTGACGGCTTCTTAGATATTCAGCCGGGTTAGATGATGTAGCCGCAGCTTCTAGGTCCGGTACAATCGAGTTCTGAGCAGGAGTTATGGTGTTAGGTTGAGGAATTTCGTCCGTTCGAGCTGCGAATGGATTAGTAGGCGCTTCAGGAGTTGGAGCGACAATCTCTGATTCTGCACCCCTTGGAGTTTTAGAAGGAGTTGGTCCCTTGAGTAACGTATCTGTAAACTTAACTGCTTCATCGTCACTCATCTGTAGAGCGCGGTTAGCAAGATCTGGGTTAGTCTGTAATACTGTAGTAAGACGAGCTTGTTGCTCAGGAGCTAATCGTTGACTAGCTTGGAAGAATGGAAGTTCGGCCACCTTAATATCATCAAGAGGACTCTTTTCGCGTCCGCGTCCCTTTGCCAATGCAGTACTCATAGCTCCGAGAATACCACCGAG
>Ga0247804_10000177_pt1 | contig 29454 bp, 17 predicted proteins | sample UWRJL029104C1_FD_181142 | JGI IMG/M metagenome (GOLD analysis project Ga0247804, IMG submission 181142) | Plant litter microbial communities from Arlington Agricultural Research Station in Wisconsin, United States - UWRJ-L029-104C-1 | ecosystem: Environmental > Terrestrial > Plant litter >... | reverse complement strand
ATGGCTTTAAGCTCGGCCTGCAAATTGTACCGCTGGCCATCAATTACTTCGACCCACAGCGCTTTCGCTCCGACGTGCTGCTGAACCCGGCCTCGCCCATCGTGGTGGCCCACTACGCCGAGGCCTACGCCCAGGACCCCGAGGCCACCGTCGATGCTCTCACCGAAACCATCCGACAGGCCCTGGAGCAGCGTCTCGTCGTCAGCCGCGACGCAGCCGACGACGCCCTGGTACAACAAGTGGAGCGCACTTTCGGCGACCACCTCAACCCCGACGACGACCCCAGCACGCTCTACGACAACTTCCAGCTCAGTCGCACCCTGTTTCAGGCCCTGGCCTGGATTGAGCAGCATTTCCCCGAGCGGCTGGCTACTGCCCGTGGGCAATTCAATGAATATCAAACCGCCTTGCAACGACACCGCCTCAGCGACGCCGCGCTCGACGACCAGCGCCGCGGCACCATCGGCGGCTTGCTCAACCTGATTCTGGGCGCGCCGCTGTGGCTCTACGGCGTTATCAACAACTATTTGCCCTATATCCTGCCTTCGCTGGTGGCCAAACGCGCCACCAAGGAGGCCGAATTCGTAGCGCCCGTCATGCTGGTGGTGGGCATGCTCACCTTTCCGCTGGCCTACGTGCTGCAAACCATCGCTGTGCATCACTGGCTGACGCACAATGGCTGGCTAACGGCCCTGTATGCTTTGACTCTGCCCATCAGCGGCTTCTACGCGCTGGGCTACTGGGAATCGCTGGCGGGACGCCTGCGCCGCCTGCGGGCGGCCAACCTGTTTCGCCGCCAGCCCGCCGTGGGGCAGGAGCTATTGCGGCAGCGCGCCGCAGTGGTTGCCCTGCTGGAAGAAGCGCGCACGGCTTATCTAAGCCGTTAACGGTTAGCCGATAAAAGCTCCCGCCACCAACGCCGCCAGCACAATGGCGGCCGAGGGCACCTTGTCCCACAGCAGCAGTAGGAACGTCAGCCCTACCAGCAAGGGGTTCAACGGAATGCTGTCAATTGGCCCGGCTTTGAAGGGCAGCGCCAGCAGCCGGTAGGGCAGCGGGTGGTAGAGCAGCGCCGCCGCCGCGCACACCAGCCCGGCGCTCACGGCATTCACGCCTTCCAGCGAGGCCTGCACCACGCGGTACTGCCGCAACCGGTCCCAAAAACGGATAGTAAAGAAAATCAGAAAAGTACCGGGCAGAAAAATAGCCGTAGTGCCCACCACCGCGCCCAGTAGCTGCCCGGCCGTGCCGCCTCCCGGCCGCATCGCCAGCGCCCCGATGTAGGCTGCCAGCGAGAAATTAGGCCCCGGCACGGCCTGCACCAAACCCAGCCCCGACAGAAACTCCGGCCCCGTGAGGTAGCCCTTAAACTCCACAAACTCTGCATAAAGTAGCGGCGCCAGCACCTGCCCGCCGCCAAACACGAGTGAGCCGTTGCGGTAAAAATTCTCGAACAGCCGCACCGGCATTAGTTTGGTATAAGAGCCCAGCACAGCCGCCCCCACCAGGATGCCCAGCCACAGGATAAAGTTGGCCCATTCAATCTTTAAGGGCTTCTTATTCTCCACGATGGCGTGGCGACGGTAGCGCACTGTGGTGATGGCCCCACCCGCCAGCAGCAGCACCGGCAGCACCCAGGGCAGCTGGAAAAAATACGCCACCATAGCCGAGGCCACCGTCAGCCCCACAGCAGTTTTGGTATGAATGACTTTCTCCGAAATCTTGTAGGCCGAAAATGCCACGAAACCCACCGCCACCGGCTGCACAAACTGCACCAGATGCTGCATATGCACTGGGTTTAGATGGCTGAGCGTGAGGGCTGCCACCGTCATGAGCGTCACGGCCGGCGCGGCCCACACGATGAGCGTGAGGTAAGCCAGATTGGGTCCGCCCAAGCGGTAGCCAATAACGGTAATGGTTTGAGTAGAAGTAGGCCCGGGCAGCAGCGAACACAGCGCCTGCAACTCCAGCAGCTCGGTAGACGTGAGGTAGCGGCGCTTGTCCACCAGCAGGCGCAACATCATGGCTACGTGGGCCTGTGGGCCACCGAAAGCCGTGAAGGCCAGCACCGCCACGTCGCGCAAGAAAATCAGGCTCCGCCCCTGCCGCGTGCGCTCGCCTTTGCGCCGCTGGGAGGGCGACGGAGCCAGTTCCTGGGTGGGTTGGGAGGCGGAGGGCTGCACAGTGAACAAAAAAGCACGCCGCCCAGGCCTTGGCGCTGGACGACGTGCTAAGATAAGTGCAATGAGCGGCTTGGAGAAATTATTTTTTCTTCAGGCCCAGCTCAATCAGTCGCTCGTTGAGGAATTCGCCGGCCGTGATGTCGGCTTCCTTCTTGGGGTTGTCGGGCGTTACGCAGTGCTCCAGTGCCGCCAGGCTCATTTCGGAGCGCGGGTGCATGAAGAACGGGATGCTGTAGCGCGAGGTGTTCATTTTTTCGCGGGGCGGGTTCACCACGCGGTGGATGGTGCTCTTGAGCACGCCGTTGGTGAGGCGCTGTAGCATGTCGCCTACGTTCACCACAATCTGGTCGGGCAGGGCCGTGATGGGAATCCATTTGCCGTCGCGGCGCTTCACCTGCAGGCCGTCGGCGCTGGCGCCCATGAGCAAGGTAATGAGGTTGATGTCGCCGTGTTCGGCGGCGCGCACGGCATCGGACGGCACCGCGTCGGGGTCTTCGATGGGGAAGTAGTGAATGGGGCGCAGAATGCTGTTGCCGGCTTTCACCTTGGCGTCGAAGTAGTTTTCGGGCAGCTCCAGGTAGATGGCGATGGCACGGAGTACGTCCTGGCCGGCCGCTTCGAGGGTGCGATAAGCCGTAAAAGTGCTTTTCTGGAAGCTGGGCACCTCCTCGGGCCAGATGTTGGCGGGGTAGTCATTCTTCACCGGGTCGGCGTCATCTTCGACTTCCTGGCCCACGTGAAAAAATTCTTTCAGGTCGCCGGTATTGCGGCCTTTTGCGTGCTCTTTGCCCTTGCTGATGTAGCCGCGCTGGCCGGCCAGCTCGGGGTTTTCGTAGCGCTGCTTGGCGGCGTCGGGCAGTTGAAAAAAGGCTTGAACATCAGAATAGAGCTGCTTGGTTTGCTCGTCGCTGAGGCCATGATTTTTGAGGGCTACGAAGCCGATATTCTGGTAGGCTTCGCCCAGTTCCTGCACAAATCTGGCTTTGCGGGCAGGGTCGCCGGAGCGGAAGTCGGCGAGGTCGAGGGAGGGGATTTGCTCCAGGAGCTTGTCTTCCATACGAAATTTTACGGTTTACTTTGGGTGCGGGTGTGTGCCGTGGCGGGAATAGTGCAAGTTAGGCAAAACCCCGCAGCGGCCGCATTCGTGCCCCTTATTTTCTCCCCCCGTTACCTTATTTTATGCAACAAACTGCCTTTTTACTGGGCGGCATGGCATTCGCAATGGCCGTGCTCACCAGCTGTGAATCGAGCCGCCCACCTGCTGACAGCCCGGGCTCCGGCGTCAACATCATGGGCAACAGCATTGAGAAGAATGGCATCCGCCTGATTCCGTTCGATGATTCGCCCAAATTTCCGGATGCCCGGCTCCAGTTGCAAACCCCGGCGCCCAATGCCACCGTGCCTAGTGGCGAGGTGAAGTTCGCCTACGCGCTGAGCAACTTCAAGCTGACGGATATGACCGGTGGGCCTCACGATGAGCAGCTGTCCCGCTCCATGAAGGGCCAGCACATTCACAATATTGTTGATAATCAACCCTACACCGCGCATTACGAAACCACCTTTGCCAAGCCCCTGGCCGACGGCTCGCACGTAGTGCTCTCCTTTCTTTCGCGCTCCTACCACGAAAGCCTCAAGCAGCCCGGCGCTTACGACCTGCGCGTTATCAACGTAGGCAACGCGCCAGCCGCCGCGCCGCCCATCGACATCAAGCTGCCAACGCTGTTCTACAGCCGCCCCAAAGACGAGTACATCGGCGACGATGCCAAGCGCATAATGCTCGATTTCTATCTTGTCAACACCACGCTCGACCCCGACGGCAACAAAGTGCGCGCCACCATCAATGGCACCGAGTTTATGCTCGACAGGTGGCTGCCTTACCAGATGGAGGGCCTGCCCACCGGCGAAAACACTATCAAGCTGGAACTGGTCGATTCGGATGGCAAGCTGCTGCCGGGCGCTTATAACTCTGTTACGCGCACCTTCGTCGTTACGCCGCAGCAGTAGTTTTTTTTCCGCTGAAACCTGCTGAAAAGGGAGCGGTAAGAAGTAGAAAGTCGTTTCTAACCAGACCGCGGCTTTCTACTCCTTACCGCTCCCTTTTCTTTGTCGCTCCGCTCTCCTTCGCTGCCCATGTCCGCCGCCACCGTTACTTCTGCCGCTCCGGCGCCGCTGCTCACCCGCGAGCAGGTGCTGCGCGCCCTGCGCCGCGTGGAGCGCGAGCACCTGCCGCTGCCGCCCAGCACGGTGTACGAGCTGGTGTATCGGGGCCGGCGCTACCCGCCGCGCCCGCTGGCTGAGCTGGCTTACCGCCTTGCCACCCGCAACCCCGAGGCCCACTGGCCCCTGCCCGCCGGCGCCCCCACCAACGCGGTGTTCGAGCGGCTCGACTTCACCATCAGCACCAAGCGCCCCGTGCTGGCCCCCGGCTCGGCCCACGATACCGAAGAAAGCGCCCAGCAGCAGGCGGAGGAACTGTACACCGGCCTGCCCGAAATGATGGCTGCGCCTCTACCCAAGCCCGCGCCCGTCGTGGCCGAGCCCGCTGTGGCCTACACGCCTGCGCCGTACTCCCGCGCCGAGGCGCTGGCCGAGTTATTTATCTCTGAAAACGAGCTGAATGCCGCGCTATCGGGCCTGCACCGGCGGCACAACCTGCTGCTGCAGGGCCCGCCCGGCACCGGCAAAACCTTTCTGGCCCGGCGGCTGGCCTGGCTGCTGCTGGGTGCCCGCGACGAGCGCCGCATCGAGCTGGTGCAGTTTCACCCCAGCTACGGCTACGAGGATTTCATTCTCGGTTTCCGGCCCAATGCCGAAGGGCAATTCCACCTCGTGCCCGGTGTGCTGCCCCTGCTTTGCCAGCGCGCCGCCGCCGACCCCGAACGGCCTTACTTTCTGCTGATTGATGAAGTGAACCGGGGCAACGTGCCGCGCATTTTCGGCGAGCTGCTACTGTTGCTCGAAGCCGACAAGCGCGGCCCCACCCACGCTCTGCGTCTGCCCTACGCGCCGCCCGAGGCCCCCCGCTTCTTCGTGCCCGCAAACCTGTACGTCATCGGCACGCTCAACCTGGCCGACCGTTCCCTCACGGCGCTCGATTATGCCCTCCGCCGCCGCTTCGCCTTCGTGGAGTTGCGCCCGCAGTTTGGCGACACCTTGCGTGACTTCCTGACGGCCCGGCAAGTGCCCTCGAAGCTGGCCGCCAGGCTCTGCGCGCGCCTGACCGCTCTCAACCAAACCATTGCCGACGACCCCGAACTCGGACCAGATTTCGCCATCGGCCACAGCTATTTCTGCCAGCCGCCCGCCAATCCGGCCGAAGCCGAAAGCTGGTATCAGCAGATTGTGGAGCAGGAAATCGGCCCGCTGCTGGCTGATTACTGGCGCGAGCAGCCCTCTACGGCCACCGGGCAGCTGAAAAAGCTGCTGGCCTGAGCCTATGATTCCCCTCGCCACCCTCTACTACTTCCTCTGCTACGCCTGGAACCGCCTGCCTGAGCCCGCTCTGCTCCGCGCTACGGAAGCTAAGAGCTTCCACCGCCCGCTGGAGTTGCTGGCCCAGGTGCTGCTGTACGCCACGCGCCGCCTGCTGCGCACCGGCCTGCCCCAGGCCTATATGGCCCGCGAAGAAGTGCTGGGCAGCCTGCGTGGCCGCATCGAGCTGACGCCCTCGCTGGCGCAGGGCCTGCTGCCGCAGGGCCGCGCCATTTGTTCGTTTGATGAACTGAGTCCCGATACCCCGCTACACCGCCTGCTGGCCGATACGCTGGCGGCCCTGGCGCGGGCCAGCACTCTACCCTTGGCCGTGCGGCGCGAATTAAGCCAGGTACGCCGTCGCCTGCCCATCGCGGCCGAGGTCAGCCGCCCTACTCCCACCGCCGCTACCTTTCGCGAGCTGCGGCGTCAGCGCCCGGCGGGCGAGGAAGCCTTTTTACTGCACATCTGTGAGTTGATTTGGCTCATGGCGCTGCCCACGCCTACCGCCCGGGGCCGCAGTCGCTTCGTCGATTTCCGACGTGATGAGGCGCTGATGGCACGCATCTTCGAGCAGTTCGTGCGCAATTTCTTCCGCCGTGAGCAGCGCCGCTACCGCGTCTTCACCGAAACAATTGCCTGGCGGGCCGAAGCTCCCCAGCCCGACGACCTAGCCCTGCTGCCCACCATGCTCACCGACACCACGCTGGAGGCCGCCGACCGCAAAATCATCCTCGACACCAAATACTACGCCGCCGCCCTGCGCCCGCGCTACGACCGGCAACGCCTCATCGCGCCCCACCTCTACCAGCTCTACGCCTATTTGCAAAACCAACAAAGCCAGCCGGAACAGGCGCTGGAAGGCATTTTGCTTTATCCGGCCGCCGCGCAGTCCGTCGATTTGCGCTACACGCTGGGCGGGCACCCGGTGCGCGTCGTCACGCTCGATTTGCAGCAGCCCTGGCCCGGTATTGCGGCGGCGTTGCTGGCGCTTATTCAATGAGCAATGAACAATTGGTAGCTAAGAAGCAACATTGCTCATAAAAAAACCGCCCGAACTTCCTCTAGAGGAAATCCGGGCGGTTAAGCAACTGATGCTTAGAGAAACGGCTGGCTCGCGGCCAGCGCGTCACTACTGGGCAGGAGCAGTCGTGGTGGTGGTGGTGCTAACGGTGGTGTCAGCAGTAGCAGCAGCGGGAGCAGCTACCGTGGTGTCAGCAACAACCGTAGTTTCGGTGGTAGCGGGAGCGGTTTCCACGGTCGTCGACTCAGTGGTTTTCGACTCGCACGAGGTCAGACCAGCGGTGATAGCGAAAGCGAGGGCGGCGGCTTTGAACAGGTTGTTCATTTTGGGGTAAGTTTGAAAAAGGTTTAACTAAAAAGCGCCCTTTATCCCGGGTAGCGTAAAAGGTAACCCGGTTCGAAAAAATTATTTTTAGCGGGTTACTTCTGTCCCTCGCGAGTATTAAAAGACAAAGTGAATGAGCAAGGGCAACCTTTCTTCTTCTGGGACTACCGATGAGCAGCTCATCGCGGCCATCCGGCGCGGCGACGAGCGGGCTCTCAGCCAGCTCTACCGCACGCACTGGCCCATGGTGTCGCACTTCGTGCTGCAAAACAGCGGCACCGACGACGACGCCCAGGACGTGTACCAGGAAGGCGTAATGGTGTTTTATGAAAAAGTACGCGACAACTCTCTGGAGCTGAGCTGCCAGATTAAAACCTACCTCTACGCCGTCTGCCGCCGGCTGTGGCTCAAGCGCCTCACCAGCAAAAGCCGCTTCGGCGTGCGCTTGCTCGACGACGAGGAGCACGGCCCCTACCTCCACACCGGCGCCGAGGACGACCTCCTCGCTGCCGAGGAGCAGGACCGCCGCTTCTCGACCATGAGCGAGGCCCTGAACCACCTGGGTGAGCCCTGTCGTTCGCTTTTAGAAGGCTTTTACCTGCTCGATAAGTCGATGCAGGATTTGACGGCAGAATTCGGCTACACCAACGCCGACAATGCCAAGAACCAGAAATACAAGTGCCTGGTGCGTTTGAAGAAACTGTTTTTCGCCCACTACAAAGAAGAACAGGCTCGCTAAGTGCCCCCAGGTTTTCCGCTATGATGACTGAAGCTGACTACTACGCTCTATTTGAAGCCTACGACCGGGGCGAGCTGGCCGCGCCCGCCCGTGCCGACCTGGAGGCGCGCCTGGCCGCCGACCCGGCCCTGGCCCTGCGCTACGCCGATTTCGTGGAGCTCACCGGCACTCTGCAGGCCCAGAGCCGCCGCCGTGCCCTGCGCCAGCAGTTGCGCGGCATCCACGCCGACATGACCAAGGGCCAGACCAGCCTGAAGGCCGACGTGGACGCGGTGAAAGCGGAGACTACGACGGCCCCGATGCTGCGCATTTCGCGTACCGAGCGCCGCCTGCGCGAGTTCTGGAGCGGCTACCGCGCCACGGTGGGCGTGGCCGCCTCGGTGGCCGTGATGGCCGTATTTGCCACCCTGCTGGGGCTGGAGATGTGGCGCACCTCGAAGGTGCAGGTGCCGGCCTCCTACCAGTGGATGCGTCGCGAAATCAACAACCTCAAGCAAAACCAGCGCGCTATCAACCGCACCATCAAGCGGATTGACGGGACCAGCGCCCTGCCGACGCCGCCCGTCAACAACGGTAAATTCGGCGGCACGGGCTTCGCCCTGACCTCGGAAGGCTACCTCGTGACGAGCTATCACGTTATCCGCGGGGCCGATTCGCTGCTCATCGAGGGCCGCGACCGCCAGCGCTACCACGCCGAGACGGTGTACTCGGACAAGGCGCACGACCTGGCTATCCTGCGCATTATCGACAAGAAATTCAACGGCTTCGGCCGCCTGCCTTACACCTTCAAGTCGGGTCAGGCCGACCTGGGTGAGCGGGTGTTTACGCTGGGCTACCCGCGGGAGGATGTGGTGTATGGCGAAGGTTCGCTGAGCGCCCGCTCCGGTTTCGAGGGCGACACGGCGGCTTACCAAATCAGCATCCCGGTGAACCCGGGCAACTCGGGCGGCCCGCTGCTCGATGGGCAGGGCAACCTGATTGGCGTTATCAGCGCCCGGCAGAACGATTTGGAAAGCGCGGCTTTCGCCACCAAGTCGTCGTACCTGGTAAAGCTCGTGGATTCGCTACGTAATACCCAGCCCGCTACGCCCTACCACCTGCCCAAAACCAACCAGCTCACCGGCGCCGCCCGCCCGCAGCAGCTGAAAAAGCTGCAGGATTACGTGTTCGTCGTGAAAGTCTTCGCCAAGGCTTCCGAATAAAACTTCTCCTTCCTGGTTTCCAATTGATAAAAAGCCCGTTTCATTCCTGGAACGGGCTTTTTGCTGACAACTTTACCCGGCGCAAATCAGTATCAGGCTTGCGGCTCGTTGTAATTACTTCCGCGTTTTATTTTCAACTGCAAAAACCAACCCTCCCGTGGCCCAGTACCAACAGACTCCGCCCACCGGCGACGACGTAGCCGGCTCTACCATCTTTAAGAAATTCCTTGGCAAGGCCGAAGGCTACATCAAGCAGCCCACCCGCCTGAAGGAGCTGCTGACCGACGCCTACAAAAAGGCCAGCGAGAAAAACGAAGTCGGCACCCTGGCCCAGGAGGCCTGGGAGACGCTGCAAACGCTGTTTCGCCTCATCAAAGCGGCCGTGTCGGGCGAGTACACGGGCGTGCCGACCGCTACCGTGATGGCCGCCGTGGCCGTGCTCATTTACTTCCTGAGCCCGATTGACCTCATCCCCGATTTCATCCCCGTGCTGGGCTTGCTCGATGACGTGGCGCTGGTCGCCTGGTTCTCGACAACGCTGAAAACTGAGCTCGACAAATTCCACGAGTGGGAGCAGACGCGCCCGCAATTGGCCGAGGCTGCCCCCGCTGCCAAATCGGAGGCTACGGCCGAAGAAACCGCCCAACCTACGCACTACAGCGCGGCTGCCCGCCACGGCCACGCCGCCGCTGCCGAAGCCGCGCTGAAAGATATCAGCACTCCGGCCGCTGCCGGGGCCAAGCCCTCCGCTCCTATCGCCGCGGAAGCTGCTTCGGAGTCGGACGAGTTGAAACCCTCGAACGAATCGGCCAAGAATGCCGGTACTGAGCCTTCAACTGAAGTGAAGCCGGACGTGGCAGCTACGACTACCGACAGCAGCCGCGAGCCGAACACGGGCACGGTTAATACGGGGGGCAACGTGCGCTAAGGCGCGAATTTCTTCAAAGCAAAAAGCCCCCGCAGCTAGTAGCTGCGGGGGCTTTTTTAATGGAAAATGAACAAGAGCGAACTGTTTTCGCGAGTCTGGAGACTCGCCCCACTTAGCGGCCACCGTTACGCGCTGCGCGCTAAACGGTGGCCAGCGTGCTTACGCAGCGGCGGCGTGGTCGCGTACGTAGCGCACGAAGTCGCCCACGGTGTTCAGGGGCACTTCGTCGGGGATGGTGATGTGGAACTGGTTTTCCAGGGCCAGGATGATGTCCACTACGTCGAGGGTTTCGAAGCGCAGGTCGCGGGCAAGGCTGGCGGTTTTGCGCACGCGGCTGGCCCGGATAGCCTTGCGCTTGCTGATGATACGGAAAACTTGTTGCTCGATAGAGGCCGGGTGATGAGCCGTTGTAGTGGATACGTACATGATAGCAGTCGAAAAAAGGGTAAGTAGTTTGGTCAGCAAAAACGATGTGGTGAAGAAAAAATTGCTGGTCGCCCGCCCCGCTTCTTCAACCTATTCGGAGCGGGCAACCAACAACTTAGCGATACCAGCTAATTAGGCCAGCACCGGCGGCGTAGCCGCTTGTATTTCTTCAGAGTCCACATCTTCCCGAACGGTTGCAACGTGGTCCGGATTTTTTCCGGTTATTTTTCCTTTGATGGTTTCGCTCATCAGATACATCACGGGCACAACGACTAGCGTGATGATGGTAGCGAAGCTCAGGCCGAAGATGATGGTCCAGGCCAGGGGGCCCCAGAAGACTACCGACTCGCCGCCGACGAAGAAGTGGCCGTGGCCGGAGTTGAAGAGCTCGTAGAAGTCGATGTTGAGGCCGATGGCCAGGGGGATGAGGCCCAGGATGGCGGCCGTGGCGGTCAGGATAACCGGGTTGAGGCGGGTGCGGCCGGCCAGGATGATGGCCTCGCGCAGGGGCATGCCCTGGGCGCGGAGCATGTCGGTGAATTCGACCAGCAGAATCCCGTTTTTCACCACGATGCCGGCCAGGGCGATGATACCCACCCCCGTCATCACGATGCTGATGGTCATGCCGGTGATGGCCAGGCCCAGGAACACGCCGGCGATGGAGAACAGCACCTCGGAGAGGATGATGAGCGGCTTGCTGAACGAGTTGAACTGGGTGACGAGGATGAGGAAAATCAGACCCAAAGCCCCGATACCGGCCAGGGGCAGGAAGTCGGAAGTTTCTTTCTGGTCTTCTTCGGCGCCGCCCATCTTGATGGTGTAGCCGGGGGGCGTGGGGAAGGACTTGAGCGCGGTTTTGATGTTCGCTACCACGTCGGGGCCGGTGAAGCCGTTGAGGACGTTGGAGCTGATGGTGATGACGCGCTTCACCTCCTTGCGCTTGATGCCGCCGTAGGTGGTGCTGTAGGTGACGTCGGCCACGGCCGAGATGGGCACCTGGCGCACGGCGCCGGTGGCGTCGCGGAAGGTGAGCGGCGAGTTCACGATGGCGTCCACGTCGTTGCGGTAGGGCTTGGCGTAGCGCACCTGGATGGGGTATTCGTCGTCCGAAGTCTTGAATTTGCTGGCCTCGGTGCCGTAGATGGCGGTGCGGACCTCCATGCCAATCTGGGCGGTGCTGATGCCCTCGCGGTTGGCGCGGGTGCGGTCGATGTTGACGGCGATTTCGGGGTTACGGTCTTCGAGGTTGGAGCGCAGCTGCTCGATACCGCCGATTTTCAGCGAGTCGATGTAGCGCGTCATCTTCTTGGAGAGCTTGGCCAGGGCCACGTAGTCGTCGCCGGATACTTCGATGGCAATTTCCTTGCCCACGGGCGGGCCGCTCGATTCCTGGTCGATGGAGATTTCGGCGCCAGGGATGCCTTTCACCACTTCGCGGATTTTATCCATGTAGATGCCGGTGGCCTGGCCCTTGCGCTCGCTGAGTTCTTTGAAGGCCACGCCCACTTTGCCGAGGTGCGACTGCGATACGCCCGAGGCGGTGGCCTCGCCGGGGTCGCCGGCGCCGATGGCCACGTTGGTCAGCACCGACTCGACGTCGGGGTTATCGCGGCCGATGACGCCGTAGATGCGCTTTTCGAGGATGCGGGTGATGGAGTCCGTCACTTCGACGCGGGTGCCCACGGGCATCTTCAGGTAGGCGTAGATGAACTTGGGGTCGCCCTTGGGGAAGAAGGAAACCTTGGGCTGCCGGATGCCGACGGCCACGATGGAGAAGATGAACACGAACACCACGCCGAGCAGGATGAGGCCCTGGCGCCAGAGCGTGCCGCCGGTGACGACGCGCACGAGGTTGGCGTAGCCGTTCTGGAAGGCGGGCAGGATGCTGCGCTGGAAGCCGGCAATCATGTACACGAACACGTACTTATCGAGGAAGCAGAAGGCAATGACCGTCAGCATGAGGTTGCCGAGGAACATGGAGCCGGAGACGTAGCCGATGATGGCAATGAGCAGCAGCACGCCCATGCCGATGAGGAAGCCGCGGGTCAGCTGGGGCTTCTCGACGCGGTCGAGGTGCTCTTCGCGCTGCATGAAGCTCACGGCGAATACCGGGTTCATGATGAAGGCCACGATGAGCGACGACAGCAGCGTGAGGATGAGCGTAACCGGCAGGTAGAACATGAACGAGCCCACGATGCCAGGCCAGAACAAGAGCGGCACGAACGGCGCCACGGTGGTCAAAGTGCCGGCCAATACGGGCACGAATACCTCGCCAGCGGCGAATTTGGCCGCCTTGGGCGTGCTCAGCTTGGGGTGTTCGTGGAGCAGGCGGTGGGTGTTTTCGATTACCACGATGGCGTCATCCACCACGATGCCGAGAGCCAGCAGGAAGGCAAAGAGCACAATCATGTTGAGCGCGAAGCCGAAGGAGGGCAGCATCACGAAGGCCAGGAACATGCTGAGCGGCACCGAGAGGCCCACGAACAGGGCGTTGGTGGTGCCCATGAAGAACATCAGAATCAGCGTTACCAGGAGGAAGCCGATGATGATGGTGTTGATAAGGTCGTTCAGCGTCACGCGGGTGTCGTTGGAGGTGTCGCCGGTTACGGTCACGGTCAGCTCCTTGGGCAGGCTCGATTTCGAGTCGGCGATGAGGGCCTTGATTTTGTCGGAGGCGTCAATCAGGTTTTCGCCCTGGCGCTTCACCACGTTGAGGCTGATGCTGGTTTTGCCGTCGAGGCGGGCGTAGCTTTCGCGGTCCTTGAAGGCATCTTCGACGGTGGCAATGTCGCCGAGGCGCACGGCGGCGCCGTTGAGGTTCTTGATTTGGATGTTGCCGATGTCGGAAGCCCGCACGTACTGGCCGGCCACGCGCACGGCGCGTTTCTGGGCGCCCACGTCGATGGAGCCGCCCGAGATGGTGATGTTTTCGCGCTGGATGGCGGCGGTGATGTCGCCGAAGCCCAGGCGCGAGGCGCGCAGCTTGTTGAGGTCCACGTCCACGTTCACTTGCTGCTCCAGGGCGCCGATAATATCGACGCGGGTGATTTCGGGCAGGGCCTCAATCTTGTCCTGGAAGTCGTCGGCCAGCTTTTTGAGGGCGGCGGCGGGCAGGTTGCCAGCCAGGTTGACGGTCATGATGGGCAGCTCCGAGAGGTTTACTTCCTGCACGGTGGGCTGGTTGGGCAGGTCGTTGGGCAGGTCGGAGGCGGCTTTATCGACGGCGTCCTTGATGAGCTGCTTGGCGTACTGCACGTCCACGCCGGAGTTAAACTCCACGTCCACGATGCAATAGTCCTGGTTCGAGGTCGAGCTGATTTTCTTCACCCCGTTCACGCTCTTGATTTCCTTCTCGAGCTGGCGCGTCACCAGGTTCTCGATGTCGGCCGGCGAGGTGCCGGGGTACACCGTGGCCACGATGATGCGCGGAATCACGATGTCGGGGAATTTTTCCTTGCCCAGCTTGATGTAGGCAAAGATGCCCGCTAAGCACAGTATCACGGTGATGATGTAGATACTGGTTTTGTTATTGATGGACCAACTGGTAGGTCCGAATTCTTTTTCTAAGTCCTGCATGATTATTTCAAAAGCTAAAAGCGGACAACTGACGCAAGCGGGAAGTCTTTAGGCGGGCCCGAAAAGGCTTTTCGAGGCTGGGAAACTTCCTTCCGAGGGTTGGAAAAGAAGTTTCGAGGGTTGCTAATTCGATTTCCAGGGTTGGAAATCGAATTAGGAGGGTTCGTAATTGAATTAGCAACCCTCGAATTCGAATTAGCAGGATTGGAAATCGAATTAGCAACCTTCGAAATTGAATTAGGAGGGTTGGAAATCGAATTAGCAAGCTCCGAAATCGAATTAGGAGGGTTGGAAAAGCCTTTTCCAACCCTGCCCGATTAGCTGGCGGCGCCTTCTACCTTCACCAGCTGGCCTTCATTCAAATTCTGGTAGCCGCCGGAGATGACCTGGTCGCTGCTTTGCAGGCCCGTGGTCACTTCCACCTTGCCGTTGTAGGTGTTGCCGGTTTTGATGATGCGCTTTTTGGCGACCGTCTTACCGCCCTCCTGGCCCACGATGAACACGAAGGTGTTCTGCTCGTCGTGCTGCACGAGGTCCACGGGCAGCACGTTGGTGTTGGCGCGGGCGTAGTTCTGAATGCGGACGGTAGCCACCATGTTGGGGCGCAGGTCGGCGGCGCGGCCGTTGGCCAAAGCCAGCTCCACCGTGAAGGTGCGGCTGGTGGCGTTGATGGTGCGGGTCACGACGCGCACCGTAGCCGGCAGCTCCTCGCCACCCAGGTCGGGGATGGTCACCACGGCCTTGTCGCCCTTCTTGATGCTGTTGCCGTAGGCTTCGCTCACGTCCACCAGGATTTTACCACCCGTGCCGCTGGCCAGACGCACCACCGGCGCGCCGGGGGCGGTGACTTCGCCCAGCTTGGGCAGCACTTCCTCCACGGTGCCGCTGAAGGGCGCCACTACGTTATAGAGGGCCTTCTGCTGGTTGAGGGTGCTCAGGTTGCGCTGTAGGGCCTCATAGTTGTTTTTGGCTTGCAGGTACTGCACCTCGGTGCCAATTTGCTGTTTCCACAGCCCGGCCTGCTTGTCGTAGATGGTTTTGGCCAGCTCCATGCGGGTGCGCAGCTCGGCAATGTTGGCGTCGAGCACCGAGGCATCGACGGTGGCCAGCACCTGGCCCTTGCTCACGCGGTCGCCGCGCTGCACGCGGATGTTGGTGAGCGTGCCGGCGGCGCGGGCGCCCACGGTGGCGTTCTGGTCGAAATCGACGCGGCCCTGCACTTCGAGGAAGCTCTTGAAGTTCTCGGGCTTCACCTGCATGATGGATACCGGCGTGGCGAGGTCGGGCGCGGTGGAGGGGCCGGCCTTGGCCTCCAGCTCGGCGATTTTAGCCTGGGTGGCAGCCTGGTCTTTCTTGAGCCTTTCGAGCTCGGCCTTGGGGTCTTTGTTGCCGCCGCCGCAGGAGGCGAGCAGCATGTTGCCGGCTAAGAGAAGAACGGCGGTAGGAGTGTTATTGAAACGCATGGGAAGCGGGAGTTTTTAAGAGGGGGAAGTAGCGCGGACTTTGGCTTGCGCCGACTTTCAGTTGTAGTCCGCGAGTGTCCGTAATCATTCAGACTCGCGGACTACAAAGTCCGCGCTACATTATTTTTTAACCTGGCTGTACAGCTCGCCAGTCGCCTTGTCGCGGTCCACCTTCGCCACCAGCACGTCGTAGATGGCGCCGTAGTAGTTGGTCTGGGCCGTGCGCAGGTCCGTCTCGGCGGTGATGACCTCCAGGTTGGAGCCCACGCCGGCGTTGAACTTGATGCGGGTGACGCGGGCCACGTCGGTGGCCAGGTCGAGGTTGGCCTTCTGGTTGTCGAGCACGTCGAGGGCGTTGATGAGCGTGGTGCGGCTCTGGGCGTCCTGCAAGTCGATGCTCTGGCGCAGGGTCTCGAAGCCCTTCTCGATGGTCTGCTGCTGCAGGCGGCTCTGCTGCACCAGGTATTTGCGGCGGAAGCCGTCGAATACCGGCACGTTGAGGCTCAGGCCCACGTTGCCGAAGCCAAACCAGTTCTGGTTGGCAAAGCCGGCCGAGTTGCGCGAGTCGGGCCCGCGGAAGGCAAACAGCTCACCCACCTGATTAGAAGAACCCAGGAAACCGTAGGCGCCCGTCAGCACGAGGCGCGGGTAAGCGCCGGCCTGGCGGTTGCGCAGGTCGAGTCCCGCCAGCGCCTGCTGGGTTTCGAGGGTCGAAAACTCAATCCGGTTGTTGTAGTTGATGGCGCCGCGGGCCATCGAGCCCTGCCCGCCCGAGAGGGCGTTCTGCTGGTCGAGGCGGTTTTGGGCGGCGGCGTTGCCCGTGCCGAGGGCCGGGGCGTTGGGCACCGGGGCCTGGCCGGCCACTCCCCCACCGTTGGTGAAGTCGGCCACGCTCAAACGCTGGCGCAGGCTGCCGGCATCCACCACGGCCGCGCCGAGCGAGTCCGTCAGCACGATGCCCTGGGCCTGCGACAAACCCATCTGGAATTTCAGCAAGCCCAGGCTCAGCTCGGTGAGGCGCTCGGCTTTCTGGCGCTCTACCACCAGGTTGTTGCGCTGCACGCGCAGGCGGTCCACGTCGAGCTTTTCGGCAAAACCGGCTTTGTAAGTCTTGTCGGTCTGGCTGAGCACCGTGTCCAGCCGCTGCACGTTGCGCGAGAGCAGGGCGAGGCGCGAGCGGGCCACCAGCGTGCTGTAGTACGCCTTGCTCACTTGCTCGGCCACGTCGATTTCGGCCTGCTGGGTTTGCTTTTTGGCCAGCTCGGTGTACACCTTGGCGGCTTTCAGGCCAATGAGGTAGGAGCCATCGAACAGCAGCTGCGACACCGAAACGCTGGTGTTGCCGGCGTACTGCAGGCCGAAGGCAATGGCCTGCGGCGGCACCGGCTGGGCGGGCGTGGTGGCTGTGCCCAGGCTCACGGTCTGGCCGTTCTGAGCGTTGTTGATGTCGGCGGCCGTCAGGGTGGTGCTGGTCGTCACACCGCCGCTGAAGGCCCCCACGTCCACCAGGCTTTTCTGGAGCTTAAAGTTGTCGGAGAGCGTGGCGGCCACGTTCACCTGCGGCAGGCCGGCGCTTTTGATTTCGCCCACTTTGGCGGCGGCCGTCGCCTCGCCCAGGCGGGTGGCCAGCAGGCTCGACTTGTTCTGCACGGCGTAGCTCACGGCCTGTTGCAGGCTCAGCGACATGGGGCCTTGCACGGGTACCTGGGGCATGACCGAGGGGGCATTCTGGGCCAGCGCCACCTGCGGCGCGGCCCCAGCCAGGGCCACTGCCAGCAAGAGCGGGCTTCGAAACAGCTTGTTCATAAAAAACAGCGAAAAAGAAAAAGGGTATTAAGCGGAGGGATTGGCGCGGTACTGCCGCAAAAGCTGCAGGCCGCGCAAGGTGACGATGCCCAGCAGAAAGTGCTCATCGAGCACATGGTTGACGCGCTGGGGGCTAAAGCGGCTGGCCGGAAACAGCTCGGTATCAAACACCAGGTCGATGTGGGCCAGGTTGTAGCGGGCCAGCACGTCCACGTCGAGGTCGGCGCGGAAGAGGCCTTCGGCCACGCCGCGGCGCAGGTTTTCCTCGATGCGCTGCAGGATAAAGGTGTTCTTATGCCCCTTAAACAGCTGCCAGGCGCTGGGATAAAACTTGCGCATGTCGTGGAAAATGCTCGGGTGAATGCCGGTAAACTGCTCGTCGGCCCAGCGCGAGAGGCGCAGCATCTCGTCGATGGCATCCACGGCGGGGGCCGACACGGCAATGCACTGGCTCTGGTTTTCGCACATCCGCGTGTCTACCACGGCATGCACCAGCTCGTCTTTGTTGGCAAACCACTTGTAGAGCGTCTTTTTCGAAATGCCGAGGTTGGCGGCGATGTCGTCCATGCTCACGCTCTTGATGCCGTTCTGGAGGAACAGCGTGCTCGTGTGACTCAGGATTCTTTCTTTGATGTCCATAGTGTTTTCAGACCGCAAAGATACAACGGAAACTTTCGTTGTGTTCAAAGTTTCCAATGTTTTTTCTTGTACCATCGCCAAAGCCCATGAAACCCGGAGTGCCCGCCTCCCCTGACGCAGCCGCTGCGCCGATATTTTACCGGCGGGGTACTTTTGTATAACGGCGGCGGCCAAGTCCCTCTTTCTGAAACCAAAAAATTCACTATTCTTCGTGATTTCCATTCGCACCGGCTTCGGCTACGACGTTCATCAACTGCAAGAGGGCCTGCCCTTCTGGCTCGGCGGCATCGTGGTGCCGCACACCCACGGCGCCCTCGGCCACTCCGATGCCGACGTGCTCATCCACGTCATCTGCGATGCCCTGCTGGGCGCGGCCAACCTGCGCGACATCGGCTTTCACTTCCCCGACACCGACCCGCAATACAAGGGTATCGACTCGAAAAAGCTGCTGGCCGGGGTGATGAAGCTACTCCGTGAAAAAGGCTACGAGCTGGGCAACGTGGACTCCACCATCTGCCTGGAGCGCCCCAAGGTGAACCCGCACATCCCGGAAATGCAGCGTGTGCTGGCCGAGGTGATGAGCGTCGATGCCGACCTGATTTCCATCAAAGCAACCACGACCGAAAAACTGGGTTTTGTGGGCCGGCAGGAAGGCGTGGCGGCCTACGCCAGCGTGCTCATCGTCAAAAAATAGCCTCTGCGCTCTTATGAAATATCTGCTGTTACTCACGGCCCTCACGGGCACGCTGGCCGCCCAGGCGCAGGTCAAAACCAAGGTTAAAACCAAGCCGGCGACGACCAAAACGGCCCCGGCCAACCCAGTTCCGGCCAGCCCGGCCATGGTGCCGGCGCCCGCCAGCGCCGTCCCGGCCTTGATGGCGCCGGTTGGCGCTGCCGCTGCCTCGGCCAATGCCGACTGGAGCGAGCAATACGCCGCTCTGGTGAAGGCCGAGCGGCTGCAAACGCACCTGAAAGTGTTGGCTTCGGACGAATACGAAGGCCGCGAAACCGGCGAAAAGGGCCAGCACATGGCGGCGGCCTACATTGCCGGGCAGTTTAAGGCCGGTGGCCTGACCAGCCCGGTAAAAGGAGATTATCTCCAGAAATTTCAGCTGGAGCACGTGAAGTGGGCCCCCGGCGCCACCCTCAAAGTGGGCAGCAAAACCTACCAGTGGATGGTGGATTTCTACGGCATGGGCGACGCTGGTTTCAACCAGGAAACCGAGGTGAAGCCGGTATTCGTGGGCTACGGCATCGAAACGGACAACTACTCGGACTACAAGGATGTCAAAGTAGCCGGTAAGGACTTGCTCATCCTATTGGGCGAGCCCACCGAGGCCAGCGGCGCCCCGCGCCTGAGCCCCGACGGCAACCCCAGCAAGTGGGGCAGCGACTACCGCGCCAAGGCCGACCTGGCCGCCTCGAAAGGCGCCCGCAGCGTGTTCTTCGTCAACTTCAACCCCAACAGCAACTTCGCCAAGCTGGCGGGGCGCCTTTCGCCTTCCATCAATAAGGCCAGCATCATGATGGCGGGCGAGCGGGTCGACCGGGCGCCGTCGTTCTTCGTGTCGCCGGCCGTGGGCTACCAGCTGCTGAACTCCAACGCGGCGGCCGTGCAGCAATACCTGGCCAAAATCAACGACACGGGCGCGCCGGTGGCGTCGCCGTTTAAGGTAGCGAGTTTGAAAATCAAAGCGCCGCATGAGCGCAAGCCCTTCGGCACAGAGAACGTGCTGGGCTACGTGGAGGGCAGCGACAAGTCGAAAGAAGTGCTGGTGGTATCGGCGCACCACGACCACCTGGGCATCCGCAACGGCAAGGTGTACAACGGCGCCGACGATGACGGCTCGGGCACGGCGGCCATCATCAACATTGCCGAAGCCTTCGCCCGCGCCAAGGCCGAGGGCCACGGCCCGCGCCGCAGCATGCTGTTTCTGAGCGTGACGGGCGAAGAAGAAGGCCTCTATGGCTCGGAATATTATTCCAACCACCCGGTGTTCCCGCTGGCCAATACCGTGGCCGACCTCAACGTGGACATGGTGGGCCGCACCGACCCCGAGCACGAGGGCAAGCCCGACTACGTCTATGTTATTGGCTCGGATAAGCTGGCCTCGCAGCTGCGCGTGGTGCTGGAGGCGCAGAACAACGCCCACACCCGGCTCGACCTCGATTACAAGTTTGACGACCCGGCCGACCCGAACCGGTTTTACTACCGTTCGGACCATTACAACTTCGCGGTGAAGAAGGTACCGGTGGCGTTTTTCTTCAACGGCGTACACGCCGACTACCACGAGGAAACCGACGAAATCGACAAAATCCAGTTTGATAAGCTGGAGCAGCGGGCGCGGCTGGTGTTTTACACGGCCTGGGAGCTGGCCAACCGGGAGGAGCGGATTATCGTGGACTCGAATAAGCCGTAACGTTGGGTGCGCGCAGTGAAATGATAAAAGCCAACCAGTTCCTCCTCGACGCCGAGCAGAAAGCCTTCGACCGCGAGCACCGCCGCAAAATCCGCTTCAACATCGGCAAGTACGATGCGGCGGTGAGCGCCGGCCTGAACCACTACGCCAACCACGAGCTGGCCCGCAGCCGCGGTGCCTACCTCAAGGCCACGGTGCTGGAAAAGCTGGACGAATACCTGCTGCAGTTCGAAGCGCGGTTTACGGCGCGGGGCGGCCGCGTCATCTGGGCGCGCGATGCGGACGAGGCGCTGGCTGAAATCGGGAAGCTGGTGCAGGCCCGCAACACCCGCACCGTGGTGAAGGCCAAGAGTATGACCACCGAGGAAATCCACCTCAACAAGTACCTGCAGAAGCAGGGCATCGAGTCGGTGGAGACGGACCTCGGCGAGTACATCGTGCAGCTCAACGGCGAGCGGCCCTACCATATCGTGACGCCCGCCATGCACCTGAGCAAGGCCGATATCAACGACATTTTCGTGAGGCACCTGGGCACCGAAAGCACCGACGACGCCCAGAAGCTGGTGCTCACGGCCCGGCACCTGCTGCGCGACAAATACACTTCGGCCGAAGTGGGCGTGACCGGCGCCAACTTCATCATTGCCGAAGAAGGCGCCATCGCGGTGACGGAGAATGAGGGCAATGCCCGCCTGTCGGCCGCTTTTCCGAAGCTGCACATTGCCATCGTCGGCATCGAGAAAGTCATCCCGCAGCTCACCGACCTCGATTTGTTCTGGCCCCTGCTGAGCACCAGCGGCACCGGGCAGCAGGTGACGGTGTACAACACGCTGTATTTCGGCCCGCGCCAGGCTACTGAAACCGACGGGCCGGAGGAAATGGTGGTCGTCCTGCTCGACAACGGCCGCACCAACCTGCTGGCCCAGCCCGACAAGCGCGAGGCGTTGCGCTGCATCCGCTGCGGCGCCTGCCTCAACGTGTGCCCGGTGTACAAAAACATCGGCGGGCACACGTACGAAACCACCTACTCCGGCCCCATCGGCTCGGTGATAACGCCGCACCTGAGCGGGCTGCCCGAGCACAAGCACCTCAGCTACGCCAGCAGCTTGTGCGGCGCCTGCACCAGCGTGTGCCCGGTGCGCATCAACCTGCACAACCTCTTGTTGCTGAACCGCCAGCAGAGCGTGCGCGAAGGCTTTGCGCCGCTGGAGGAGCGCGCCGCCATCGGCGTGTGGCGCTGGAGCATGCAGCACCGCTGGGCGCTGGACCTGCTGCCCGCCGGCCTGAAAGACTGGAGCATGACCCGCCTGCTGGGCCAGGTGGGCTGGAGCAAGCGCCGGGCGGCGCTGACCATTGCGCCGCAGTCGTTCCGGCAGCTGTGGCGGGCCCGGCGGGGGTAAGACCAGCGCAGAAAGCACGAAGGCCCGGCGTCAGGATTTCTGACGCCGGGCCTTCGTGCTTTCAGTCGTTCTAACGGCTGACGGTCAGCCAAGCGGGGGCGTCTTTCGCCGAGAAAAACGCGCCACTGGCCGAAAAAACGGCCAGCACGGCGGCGGGCACCGATAACTTTCGATTTGTGCCCACCTGAAAGCTCTTCCTTTTCATCATTTATTCATCTGATTCAGGACAACTTTCGGGAACCTTGCCTTATGGTTTTGACCTTACCCGGCCATTGATTCAGCAGCTTCCTACCTGACTTCGTTTTTTATTTCTCACCCCTTCTTTTGTTTATGCAAATTCTTATACTTCCGAGGCTTACCCGCTATGTGCGGCTGCTAAGCCTGGTTTTGCTGACGGGATTGCTCCCCACGGCCCGCGCCTGGGCCGATACGGGCATCTTCGAGGGCTACGTGGTGCTGGGCCTCAATGGCGGCACCACTTATTACCGCCTCAACCCGCAAACGACCGGGCCCAACATTCCCTTTAACGGGACGAACCTGGGCACCTTTCCCACCACTGCGAATGGGGGCGTGTTTACCTTCGGCGGCGGACAGAACAAGACGTACAAGAACGGCACCTGCAACACGGGCAACACGGGTAATAACATCAGCGGCGGCAAAATCAGCTACGTCGTGTACCCGACGGGCGCGCGGCCCGCGACGCCGGTTTTCACGCAGGTGACCCTCAGCTACGACGGGGAAATCAACGGCAGCGGCGACCAGCGCTGGACCAACCAAGGCAACACCACCAGCCTGCTCACGGGCCTGACGGCCGGCAACTACACCCTGGAAGTGTACAATGAAGCCTACTACAACGGCTGCAACTCGGGCACGCATTATTTCAGCAACGGGGGGGCCAACTACCGGGCCACCTTCTCGGTGAGCAGCCTCTGCGGCACGGTGTATACCATCGACAACACCATCCCGGCTTCGGCCACCAACTTCGCGTCGTTTACCTCGGCCTTCCAGGCCCTGAACTCGTTTGGGGTGACCTGCGCGACCACGTTCGTGGTGAAGGACGGCACGACATACACCGAAACGCTGCCGACGCTGGGCGTCATTGCGGGCGCCAGCAGCACCAATACGGTGACGTTCGTGCGCTCGAACACAGCTTCGACCAAGCCGGTCATCGTGGCGCCGGCCAACTCCGGTACCGGCGCCATTGATGGCATTGTGCGCCTGAGCGGCACCGACTTCGTGACCTTCGACGGCATTGACGTGAGCGATGCCAACAACGCGGCGGCCACGGCCACGCAGCAGATGGAATACGGCTACGCCCTGTTTCGGGCCTCGGCCACGGATGGCAGCCAGAACAACGTCATCCGCAACTGCGCCGTGACGCTGAATAAGGCCAACACGGCCACGGTCGGCATCTACGTTATCAACACCCTGCCGGGCGTGGCCACGGGCATTGCCGCCACTTCGACGGCGGGCGCCAACTCGGGCAACAAGTTCAACGGCAACACCATCAGCAATAGCTTTCTGGGCATCATCCTGCAGGCCGGCCTGAGCAATACGCCTACCACCGCCAACTCCGACATCGGCAACGAGGTGGGCAGCACGGCGGGCAACACCATCAGCAACATCGGCGGTGCCAACACCAGCGTGTACGGCATCCGCGGCGAGTACCAGCAGAACCTGAAGGTGGAAAACAACACCGTCACGATACCGGCCGGCAACACCAACACCACGGTTTACGGCATTGGCCTGGGCACGGCGGCGGCCGCCGGCATCACGGGCACCGTGCTGCTCAACAACAATACGGTGACGCTGACCTCGGCCACAACCTCGACGGTCAACGGTATTTTTCAGGGCGGCTCCAGCGGCGTCACCACCGCGACTATCACCAACAACAAGGTGCAGAACTGCGCCCTGACCGGCGCCGCCAACGCGGTGTTCTACATTCAGGATGCCACCACCACCACGGCCACCATCACCGGCAACCAGATTACCGACAACACGTCCACGACCACGGCTAACGTGCTGGGGATTTGCAAAACCGGGGCGGCCACGGCGGCCACGATATCGAGCAATACCATCACCGGCAATACCAAGTCGGGCATCGGCGTGGTTTCGACGACTGCGCCCACCGGCCTGATGGGCATTTACTGCGTTTCGAACGTGACGACGCTCACGGCCAACAGCAACACCATCAGCAACAACCAGGCGTCGGCCAGCGGCGTGGGCGTGCTGTACGGCATTTACTTCAACCCCTCGGGCACGGTAACGACCCAGACCGTCAGCAGCAACACCATCAACAACAACCAGGTAACGGGCAGCAGCGGGGCGCTTTACGGCATTCACCTGGGGTCGGCCGGCACGCTGGCCACCACGGTTACCAACTCGAACACCGTCACCAACAACACGATGCCGAATACCAGCGGCACGACGGCGTCAATTCTGTACGGCATTTACGATTACGCCTCGCTGACGACTGCCGAAACGCTGACCGGCAACACGGTGACCGGCCTCAGCATGGGCGGCACCAACACCGGCGGCAGCACGCTGACGGGCATCTACACCTACACGTCCAGCCAGCCGCACACCATTTCGCAAAACACGGTGGGCGCCCTCACGCTCACGCCCGCCGGCACCACCACGGGCATCTACACCAACTCGGGTTCGACGGTGGCGATTTCGCAGAATAAGGTGTACGGCCTGAGTGCCGGCGGCACCACGGGCCTCGTCTACGGCATCAACATCGCGGGCGGCACCACGCTGACGGTGAGCAACAACCTCATCGGGAGCCTGACGGCGGCCGCCGCCACGGGCGCCAATGCCGTTATCGGCCTCAATACCACCGGTGCCGGCCTGGCCAACGTGTACTACAACACCATTTACCTCAACGCCACGGGCGGCACGGGCTTCGGCTCGTCGGGGGTGTATATGAACGCCACGGCTAACACGCTGGAGCTGCGCAACAACATCGTCATCAACAACTCGACTTCGGGCATTGCCAACGGCACGGCCGCGCTGCGCCGCAGCGGCGTGTTGGTGGGCAATACCAACTTCACGGCCAATACCAACAACAACCTGTACTACGCCAACGGCTCGACGGGCACCAGCAACGTCATCTTCACCGATGGCACCGTGACGTACCAGACGCTGGCCTTGTACAAAGCCGCCCTTTCGACCCGGGAAACCAACTCGGTGACGGAGAATACCACGTTTGAAAGCACCACCGGCAGCAACGCCCGCTACCTGCACCTGAGCCCCACCGTGGCCACGCAGGCCGAGAGCGGCGGCCTCGCCTTCGCGGGCGCCCCGGCCATCGACTACGACGGCGACACCCGCCTGAGCGGCGCCGGCCAGGTAACCGACATCGGGGCCGACGAGGGCAGCTACACCGCCGCCGACCTCACCGGGCCCACCATCACCTACACGGCCCTGGGCAACACCAGCAGCACCGCCAGCCGCACGCTGGTGGCCACCATCACCGACCCCAGCGGCATCGGCACCCTGACCAACGCCCCGCGCATCTACTACCGCAAGGGCACTACGGGAGGCTACCAGTTCGCCACGGCTACGTCGGTGGCGGGCTCGGCCTACACCTTCACCATCGACTACACCTTGCTGGGCGGGGTGACGGGTGGCGACGTCATCAACTACTACGTGGCGGCGCAGGACAATGCCAGCACGCCTAACCCGAGCACCAGCCCGGCCGGTGGCAGCGGCATCAACCCGCCCGGCGGCACCGCCCCGGGCACGCCCAACAGCTACACCATCCTGCTGACCCTGGCCGGCGACTACTACGTGATGGGCACGGCCACGGCGGGCACCTCACCCGGCGGCGCCTCGCGCGAGTACGCTACCCTGACGGCCGCCGCGGCCGACTACAACAGCAAGGGCCTGAGCGGCGCGGTGCGCTTCCTGCTGTTCAGCAACACGCAGGGCACCGAAACCTACCCCATCAACTTCGGGACTAACCTGGACGCCAGCAGCACCAACACACTCACCATTAAGCCCTACACTGGCGTAACCACGACGTTCACGAACACGACGACCAGCTCGACCTTCAAAACCACGAGCGCCAGCTACGTCGTCTTCGACGGCTCGAACACCACCAACGGCACCAGCCGCGACCTGACCCTGAGCAACACCAGCAGCTCGGCCACGGCCGCCGCCCTGGTGTGGGTGGCCTCGACCACGGCGGCTCCCAGCACCGGCGTGCAGGTGAAAAACCTGACCCTGCAGGGCGCAGCCAACGGCGCGGCGGGCACCAGCGCGGGCGTGATGGTGAGCAGCACCACTTACAACACCGCTACGGGCGGCAGCGCCAACGGCGTAGTCATCAGCAACAACGCGGTGCAGGGCACAACCCTGGGCCTGCTGGTGGGCAACGATGCTTCGACCCCGGGCACGGGCCTGCAGATTATCAACAACCTGATTGGTCCGGCCACGGCCGCTACGGCCAATAATATCAGCGTAGTGGGCCTCTTTGTGCAGCAGGCTACCAGCCCCGTCATCACCGGCAATACCGTGCGCAACATCATCGGCTCGGGTACGGGCGGCTCGATTACGACGGGCACTTCGCCCACGGCGATGATTTTCCCGGCGGGCGTGACGGGCGCCACCCTCAGCCAGAACATCATCAACACCGTGACGGCGACCGGCAGCTCCGACGCCTGGGGCCTAGTGCTGGGCACAGGCTTCACGGGCGCTACCGTGAACCGCAACCAGATACTGAACGTGACGGGCGGCTCGGGCGGCTACAGCGGCCACGGCCTCGACGTGAACGCGCTGGGCAGCACCACGGCCAACCTGACTATCAGCAACAACATGATAGCCGGCGTCGGCGGCTCGGGCTACACCTCGTTCGCCAGCACCACCCGCGGCGGCATCACCGGCATTCGCCTGTACAATGGCACGCAGGGCGGCATCAACCTGTATTACAACTCGGTAAATTTGACCGGCAACAGCAGCTTCGCTTCGAGCGCCGTGTACTCGACCGCGCTGTACGTGTCGGCGAATAACTCGGCCCTGAAGGTGGTCAACAACATCTTCGCCAACGGCGTGGTGGCAGCTACCACCTCGGGCCCGAAAGCCTACGCGCTGTATTCGGCAGCGGCCAACACGGCCTACACCACCATCAACTACAACGACTACTTCGTGAGCGGGGCGCAGGGCGCGCTGGCTTATCTCGGCAGCGAGCAGACGACCTTGGGCACGGTAACGCCGGCGGCCGGCCTGCGCGGCGCCACCGGGCAGGATGCCAACTCCCTCAGCGTGGACCCGGCCTTCGTATCGACCACCGACCTGCACACCAGCAACAGCAGCCTGAACGCGGCGGCCACGCCCATTGCGCCGGCCATCGGCGGTGTGACCGACGTGGACTACGACGGTCAGGCGCGCGATGGCTCGACGCCCGACATCGGGGCCGACGAGTTTGCCCCTGCCCTCATCGACGTGCAGGCGACGGCCCTGGTGGCCCCGGCGACCGGCGGCACCTGCTACGGCACGGCCGAAGCCGTGACGGTGACCGTGAAAAACAACTCGACCGTGGACCTGAACCTGACGCTGGTACCAGTAACGGTGACGGCGAACGTGACCGGCGCCGCGCCGCAGAGCTTCAGCCAGTCGTTCGGCAGCATCGGCGGCAGCAGCACGCTGGCGGCCGGCGCCTCGGGCAACGTGACCTTCAGCAGTACGCTCAACATGAGCACGGCCGGCACCTACACCTTTGCCGTGGCGGCCACCGCCACCGGCGACGGCAACACCGCCAACGACGCCCTCACGCCTAACCCCACCCGCACCGTGACGGCCCCGGCCCTCACCAGCGTCAGCGCCTCGGCATTCCTGCTGTGCGGCAGCGGCAGCCTCACCCTCACGGCCACCGGCGCCGTAGGCGGCACCGTGACGTGGTACTCGTCGGCCGACGGCTACGCCAGCGCCATCGGCACGGGCACGCCCCTGACGCTGCCCAGCGTGAGCACCACCGCCAGCTACCGCGCCAACGTGGTGTGCGGCAGCAACGTGAGCCCCAACTCCAACACCGTAACCGTGACGGTGGCCAGCGCCAGCGCCCCCACCGTGGTGAGCCCCGTGACGCGCTGCGGCGCCGGCACCGTGACCCTGACGGCCACGGCCGCCAGCGGCAACACCGCCCAATACTACGCGGCCGCTACCGGCGGCTCGCCTTTTGCCAGCGGCGCCACGGCCACCGCCACGGTCACGGCCACGCCCGCTACCCAGACGTTCTACGCCTCGGGCCGCAGCACGGCCGTTCCCTACGCGGCCGGCCTGCCCTCCAACGCCAACACCTACGGCACGGCCGCCGGCACCTCGACGGCTGACTACGCTCTGGGCTTCAACGTGACGCAGGCGGGCACGCTGCTGTCGGTGGATGTGTATCCGACGGTGGCCGGCACGTCTACCATTCAGCTCTACTCGGTATCGGGCAGCCAGCCGGGCACGGGCACGGCGGTGTCGGGCGCGGTGGTCTCGCGCACGTTCACGACGGCCGAGCTGAACACCCGCGTGACGGTGCCACTCAACTTTACCCTGGCCGCCGGCAGCTACAAGCTCAGCAACCCCACCAACGGCGCCAGCTTCGTGCGCTACACTTCGGGCAGCTACACGGGCAGCTATCCGCTCACCAATGGTCCTATCTCGGTGGTGGGCTCGTATTCGAGTGCGGCCAACAGCAGCTTCGCGAACACCAGCTACAACAACTTCTTCAACCTGACCTTCGGGATATACTGCGAATCGGCCCGCACGCCGATTACGGTGAACGTGACCACGCCGCCCACCCTGGCGCCGGCCACCACGGCCACCAGCATCTGCAGCGGCAGCAGCACCAGCGTGACCTACTCGGGCTACTCCAGCCTGACGGTGAGCCCCACCACGGGCGCCAGCGTGAGCGGCCTGACGGTGACCTTCAACCCCACCGCCAGCACCACCTACACCATCACCGGCAACGACGGCACCGGCCCGGCCGGCTGCACCAACACGGCCATGGCCACCATCACGGTGAACGCACGCCCGACGGCCCCGGCCCTGACGCCCGGCACGCCCGGCGCCATCTGCGCGGGCGGCAGCACCTCGGTGACGGCCACGGCCAGCACCCGCAGCATCCCGGCCATTGCCCTGACGGCCACCTTCAACACCGGGACCGACGGCTTCACCGCGACTAACACGGGCACGGGCGCCGTGGGCTTTAGCACGCCGTATATCTCGGCCGATGCGGATGCCAACGGCGACGGCACCACCACCACTACGACGGTTACCTCGCCCGTGCTGAACCTGACCGGCTACACGGCCGCCAAGGTGAAATTCCAGCACTACTACAGCTACTACTTCACCGATAACTACGCCCGGGTGCAGGTATCGGGGGATAACGGCCAGAACTGGACCACGCTGCGCAACTACACCAACGCCAGCGCCATTGCTTCCGGGGCCGACTCGCTGGCCATCCCGGCGGCCGTGCTGGGCAGCGCGCAGGTGCTGGTACGCTTTGCCTACTCTTCGGCCTTCGGCGCTTATTGGGATATCGACAACGTAGTGGTGCGCGGCACGAAATCGGAAACCGCCACCCTGGCCGTGAGCCCCACCACCGGCGCCAGCGTGTCGGGCCTGAGCATCACCTTCAACCCGACCGCCACCACTACCTATAGTGTAACGGCCACCTACCCCAGCAGCACCGGCTGCCCCAGCCCGGCCACGCCCGTCACCATCACGGTGAACCAGCTGGCGACGGCCAACGCCGGCGCGGCCCCGGCCAAAGTGTGCGCCGGCTACACCTACTCGACCACCGGCAGCTACGGCGGCTCGGCCACCAGCGCCACCTACACCTCGTCGGGCACCGGCACGTTCTCCAA
>Ga0247804_10000175_pt1 | contig 29565 bp, 27 predicted proteins | sample UWRJL029104C1_FD_181142 | JGI IMG/M metagenome (GOLD analysis project Ga0247804, IMG submission 181142) | Plant litter microbial communities from Arlington Agricultural Research Station in Wisconsin, United States - UWRJ-L029-104C-1 | ecosystem: Environmental > Terrestrial > Plant litter >... | reverse complement strand
TATGAGCTGGTCCGTTTTGATCGTTGCCCTGTTGATCCTTATCGAATCGGTTTTATATGCGATCTCCCGGTTCTGCGTATAGCCACCACCGATAAAGAAACCGGCCGTTAGTTTTTTGTTGCTATAAGGATTGGAATAATTAAAAGATATGTTCCTCGAATAACCGTTGATGAGGTAGATCCTCAACTGGTCGCGCCGGCCGCTTAAATTATAATGCACGAACTTCACGCCATAATTCACCCTGTCGAAACTGCGCTTCTGGTTCGACCACCAATCGTTGAGGTTCCTGTCCACCAGCTGGAACTGCGGGACGGGATAAATGTACCAGCGTTCTTTTAACCTGACCTCTACGGTAACATCATCGCTGCCGTTGACCACCGCAGTAATAGTTACTTCGTCGAATAAAGTGGTGTTGTAAACCTGCTGCCTTGCTTCTTCCAGTTCTTCCTGAAGGATAACCACGGGGATGGAATCACCTTCTTTAAACTGTATTTCTCTTAATACGATGTAAGGCTTGGTTTTTTTTGTGCCTGTAATTTGTATTTGGCGAACGCGTATTTTGTTGGAAGAATCAGTCCTGGTAAAAGTACCGGTAATATTGATGAATGACTTCGTATTTTGTTGGGCTTTAACGGCACAGAAAGGCAGGAGGAATAAAATAAAGCAGGTTATATTTTTCACAGCAGCCACGGAGTTTTGAGCATAATAATTTTGGGTATCATCCCTGCCAACAAAATACAAAGTTATAACAAGGTACAGCAGCTCTGTATAAAAATAGCCTGTTAAATATCCAGGTAATTCATCAGGTGGCGGTAATTGCTGTGGATCTCGTTCTCAAAATGTTCGTCGCCAAAATAGTAGATCACGTCGTAATCATACCTTTCAAAAGTGGCTACGATCGCCGATATTTCTTTCTTGTTTAGATGGATGGTAACGGTAAGCATGCCGGTATCCGCATGTACGGTGGTGTTCAAATGCAGGATGGTGGCATCGTTGCTTTCCACGATGCGGCTGATCTCAGAAATGGCAAACTGGCTGCGTTCCATTTCCAGTACAATGATGCCGCCGATCTCGTTGGTTCCCGAAAAATTACCGAGCGCTTTCAGCAATTCACTGGTGGTGATGGAACCCATGAATTCACGCTCTTCGTTGATCACGGCCACCACCGTGGTATCAAACTGGTTGCTGCATTTTACCGCGTTGAGAAAATGTTCGTTTTCCAATACCGATGCATTGGTAAAGGTTTCCTGCATCAGTTCTATCGGCATCTTCGGTTCGTTCATGTCCAGCAGGTCGTCTTCGCTTACGAGGCCAAGGAATTTGTCTTCGGAGATAACGGGTAAATGCGTCAACTTATAATCGCTGATGAGCTGGAGTCCCTTACTCACGGTATCCTGTAGCTGCAGGCGGGGAATATTCTGATTGATGAGTTCAACTGTTAACATACACTGGTTTGCTTTAGTTTAAGCTAGGACAATAACGGGAGAAGGCCGTTTAAAGTATATGGACAAAAAAAATCGTTAAACCGTTGCAGCAGGGGTCTTTAATTTAGAAAGGAACTCGCCCAGTATCTTGTTGAATTCTTCCGGTACTTCCATCATGGGGGCATGGCCGCATTTGTCAACAAAATGCAATTCGCTGTTGGGCAATAGCCGGTGAAATTCCTTGCCTACGAACGGCGGGGTAATGGTATCGTTGTTGCCCCAGATAAGGCAGGCCGGTTGTTTGATCTGGCTGAGTTCTTCGCCAAGGTTGTTGCGGATGGCGCTTTTTGCCAGGGCAATGATCTTGATCACTTTCAGGCGGTTGTTGGTGATCTCGAACACTTCGTTCACCAGTTCATCCGTGGCCATGGTAGGATCGTAAAAAGTAAGTTCGGTTTTTTTTCTTATGTATTCCCGGTCGCCGCGTTTGGGGTAAGTATCGCCCATGCCATTCTCAAATAAACCGGAACTGCCGGTGAGGCAAAGCGATTTGATGCGTTCGGGATGTTTGAGGATGTACACCAATGCCACGTGGCCGCCGAGCGAATTGCCCAGCAAATGGATGTCTTTATACTGGCGGTGTTCAATAAAACGCTGTACGAATTTTTGTAATCCACCAACAGAAGTATGTAAAAGATCGAGTTCCAGTAAAGGCAATAAGGGAACGATCACTTTATGGGTAAAGCGAAAATGTTCTATCAGGGGCTGGAAGTTGCTTAGGGCGCCAAATAAACCATGTAATAACATCAGCGGTTCACCTTCCCCCTCTTCGATAAACTTAAATTTTCCGTCTTGTTTTATTTCGTAGCTCATCCGTTAGTTATATGGTCCAAAACACAATTCATTGCAAAATAATTGATTTAACGCAAAAAACACTGATTTAACTTAAAGATATACCTTCTACGGGCAAAGCTTCTATGCCTTTTCCGTCCTGGTTTTTCGGGAGGTGAAGGAATGGCGGTACCAGCGTTACTGTCCCGCGGTTATGCCACTTTTTTGAGGTGCCTCCACTACGCCGGTTGGAATGGTAAAATAAATCTATATAGGGAATTTACAAAGCAGCAGGTGAAGCACCTGGGTTGGCAAGGTTATCGAAAAATTTTCCAAGGTCGGCAAACATGTCTTTAAAAACCGGCAACAGGCTGCCGATGGCATCCATTACTTTCGGCCCCCAGGGACTGATGAATGGGTAGGTTTGCGAATGTTCGATGGTGGCGGGTTTCAACAGTCCCATTTTATCAGCATAAAAAAGGAAGATGTTGAAAATGAAAAGGTACAACAGTGCGTAAAAAATGATACCGCCCAGCCGGTTGACCCAGCCGAGCAATACGGCCTGGAAACTTTTTTCGATGAGTGCGCCGCCAAGTCTTACCAGTATCACCACGCCAAAAAATACAAGGATAAAAGAGATCAGTGGCAGCCATTTGGCCGCGATGCCCGTACTGCTGCCGAGCCAGCCAGCCACCACCGTTGACAATTTCAACGCAGCCGCCAGCCCGATCACGAAGGCGAGAATGGAAAACACGGCGAGTATCAGCCCTTTCTGAAAACCTTTCAGGCAGGCTATTACAAGGATCACCGCAAAGATGATGTCGATCAACATGCCGTTCCGGTTTTAGGGCGCCCTTATTTTGAAAGCAACTCTTTTACGATGGCGCTGATGGTTTTTCCATCGGCCAGGCCGGCGAGTTGCTTGCTTGCAACACCCATCACCTTACCCATATCGGCAGGAGAAGCAGCGCCCGTTTCCGCGATCACTTTCGCCACGGCTTCTTTGATCTCGGCTTCGCTCATTTGCCTGGGCAGGAACCTTTCGATCACTTCCATTTCTTCCCTTTCCTTGGCAGCGAGGTCTTCGCGACCCTGCTTTTCAAAGATTTCGAGGGAGTCGCGGCGTTGTTTCATCATCTTCTGCAAAAACTTTTGTTCCGTTGCTTCGTCTATTTCACCGTGCGCACCGGGATCGGTCTTTGCTTTAATGATCTCTGCCTTGATGGCCCTTAATCCACGCAAAGCCGCTTCATTCTTGCTTTTCATGGCGTCCTTCATTTCGGACATTATTTGTTGTTCTAAAGCCATTTTTTGTAATTATGAATTATGAATGCAATTGCGGTTGATATAAGCTTGTAGCCTCACCCCCAACCCCTCTCCTGAAAGAGAGGGAGTTAGCATCAGCTGTTTCCAATCTAAACTTCTAAACCCTAAACTTTCCAAACCTCCTAAACTTTCTAAACAACTAAGTACCTCCTTCAACAATTTTCAACTCTTCAACAGCCGTTGGTCAAAGACCAGACGGCGGCGCCTTTACTCCTGTTCCTTCACCTGCTTCGCCCTGAACTTATCAAAGAATGTTTTTGCGAATGCTTTCATGTCTTCGCTCATGTCGTCGTACTTGGTGGCCCTTTTAAAAGTATCGGCCATGCTCATCAGCATCTGGTAATAAAAATCGGCCATTTCATCCACCATCATGTCTTTTGTCCACAGGTCGATGCGGAGTGCCGATTTGTCTTCCGCGTCCCAAAAGGCCACGCACATGGCTTTGGCTTTTTGCGCCATTTCCGCGCTGCTGTCGCTCGCCTGCCAGCTTATATTTTCAGGCACCTTGTTGGGGTCCAGTAAGATGTCGATCGTTATTGTTGACTTAACCATATCAGTTTTTAATAAGCAGCAAAATTAACTGAAATTACTGATTGGCGGTTTCTAAAATATGCTGCCACAGGCCGGCGGCACTTTTATCCCAGGAGAAAGTTCCGGCCAGCGTTGTTCCTTTGGAAATAAGACTATTTCTTTCTGTTTCATCTTTGAAAAGCAGCATCAGCGCGTTGGCTGTTTGCTGGGTATCGGCCGGGTTCACAAACAGGGCGGCATCTCCCAAAAGATCGGCGAGCGCTTCATTATTGAAAGCGATCACGGGTGTTGCGCAGCGCATGGCCTGTAACGGTAGCGGGTCGAAACCTGCGCCGTTTGCCGGGCAAACTATGGCATAAGCCGAAGCAACGAGGTGTTGAAATGTTGCATTGCCGGTGCCGCTCATCAGCAATACTTCTTCCCGGTATTTGTAGGTTTTAAACGCTTCCCTGAAAGCCGCATGCTGCCCGGCACCTGTTAACAGCAGCAACTGCATATTACTTTTCTGCCGTTTTTTGAAAAGCGAAAATGCTTTCAACAAATTAATGAGGTCGGCAGCTGCATTGACTTCACCGGTGAATAAAAAATATTCTTTTCCACCGGCCAACTGCTCTTTCCAGCTTTCTTTTTCTTCCCAATCGATGGGTTGAAAATCTTCCCCGATGCCGGGTGCTAAAATTTTTAACTGGCCGTTTGCTTGCGGGAAATTCCGGGCAACGATTGCTTTTGCGTAAGCAGACGATAGCAATATGGTTTTCGATCTGTTTAAAAAAAACGGCAGTTTCTTTTTGAAATAGCGGCCGGCCTTGGTCAAACGATTCGAAGGTTGTTCAAGATAGCTGATGTTGTCCAGCATTAATAGTTGCGGCACTTCCGTACGGGTGCAAGCCATGCCGCCGGCATTGACCAGTACACAGGCTTTTATTTTTTTCAACAGAGCCGGCAGCCGGTAATTGTACCAAAAGTTTAATCCTAAAACAGATTTGAAAGGCCGGCCGGTAATGACCAGCGAAGTATTCACAGCCTCGGCAGGAATACGCGAAAGCTTATCGTTGCTGATGAAAATAAAATGATGATCAGGCTGTTGAAGCGCCAGTCGCGAAAAATATTGTACGGTCCATTCGTTTTCCTTGCTGGAATTGGCACCCGGGAAAAAAACAGTATTAACAGCGATGATCATTTCAACACTTTAAGCTTTACCATTTCTATACGGGTGTCGCTTACGTTCAGGATGTCTATTTCGTAATTGCCGATGATGATGTGGTCTTTTAATTTGGGTATCTCTTCGTTGTTCTCGATGATGTAACCGGAGAGCGTTTCAGCTTCTTCATCCAGCGGGAAAACGAGTTTGTATTTTTCCGTGATGTAATCCAGTTCCAGCCGGCCGCTGAAAATAAATTCATTGGAAGAAAGTTGTTTCTCTACAAATTCTTCGGTGTCGTATTCGTCTTTGATGTCGCCGAAGATCTCTTCCAGCAGGTCTTCCATGGTTACGATGCCGGCGGTACCGCCAAATTCGTCGATCACCCAGGCGATGCTTTTTCTTTCTTTGCTGAACTTATTCATGAGATCGGTGGCGCTCATGCTTTCGGGCACGGTAGGTATCGGCAGGATCAGTTCTTTTACCGTGGCAGGATTTTTAAACAGGTCGAGCTGGTGAATATAACCGGTGATGGAATCAATGTTCTCTTCAAAGACGACGAGTTTGCTCAGTTGCGTATCGATGAATTTTTTCTTTACCTCGGCGATGGAGGCGTTACTGCTTACGCTTTCGATCTCGCGGCGTGGTATCAGGCATTCGCGCAAGCGCACTTCACTGAGGGACAAAGCATTTTCAAACAGTTCCTTGTTGATCTCGCTGTTGTCTTCTTCCTCGTGTCCCTTGCTTTGCTGTATGAAATGCTCTAAATCTACTTTACTGAACATTGCTTTTTTATCGCTGATCTTTACATTGAAAATGTATTTCAATATCCACTCGGAAATATTTACGAAGAAAGAAGCGATGGAAGAAAAAAGCCAGTAAAAGAACTGAACTATGTAACTGATGGTATTGGAATTGAGGATGCTGTTGTTGCGTGCCCGGAAAAAAGCCTTGGTCACGAATTCCACGAAAAGGATGATGATGGTGGACAAAACCGTTTCCACGAACAGCCGGATGTAAGTAATACTGTTTTCGGAAGAATTGGGAATGCGGTTCTTTACAAATTCCCAGATCGGCGACAACATATTGCCGATGAGCAAACCGTAAATTACAAAAACAATGTTGAGCCCTACCAGCACGGTACCAATGAAACGCGCGGGCTTGTCGGAAAATTCGCCCCATACTTTGCCGCTGTGCGTTCCCTGTTTACGGTTAAGTTCGATGGATAATTTATTGGCCGATACAAAAGCGATCTCGATGCCTGCAAAGAAGCCGATAAAAATAAGCGAACCGATAAACGCAAAAGGAGCGATCCATTCCATGCTCTGTAAGTTATGAGTTATGAGTTATGAGTTATGAGTTATGAGTTATGAGTTATGAGTTATGAGTTATGAGTTATGAGTTATGAGTTATGAGTTATGAGTTATGAGTTATGAGTTATGAGTTAAAGATGCACTTATAAAGATAACTTTTTGGTTTTGCATTTTAGTTTAGACTTTTACTACCGCTAATCAATTTTAGCGATAAAATCTGCTACGATCCTTTCCGCGGCCGCGCAGGCCATTTCAAGGTCTTCGTTGAGGATCACTTCGTTGAACTGGTCCTTGAACGACAATTCATACGTGGCCTTGTTTACCCGGGCAGCCAGCGATTCCGCCGTTTCGGTACCGCGACTCATCAGCCGCTTTTTCAATACGTCCACGGAAGGCGGCTCTATAAAAAGACTGAGCGTTGTTTTTGGATATTGCTGCTGTACGTGTATAGCCCCCTTTACGTCGATGTCGAGCACCGGTATGCGGCCCAGGCTCCAGATCAGTTGCAGTTCATTTTTCAATGTGCCATAATATTTTCCTTCATATACCATTTCCCATTCCACGAATTCGTTGTTCTGTATCTTCTGTTGAAAATCAGCTTCCGTAATAAAATGATAATCGAGCCCGTTCTTTTCATTGCCCCGGGGCTGGCGCGTTGCCGCCGAAACGGAAAAAGCCAGTTGCGGGAAATGCTTCATCAGGTGCCGCGTAATGGATGTTTTGCCCGCACCCGATGGCGCCGTAATGATGATGATCTTTTCGGAGGAAACTATGCTCATGCTGCAAAGTTAAGGATACTTGATACTCAATCGGCAAAGGTACGGCCTGATCAGGAGGTGCCGCGGTGATCGGGATCTGATCCAGTATCCAGCATCTGCATCCAGTATCTAGTGCGGCCTGAAGTGCAACGTAATGCCCGCCGCTGTTTCCATACTGGTCAGTTGCAATTCATTTTCTGATAAAGCCTTTATGGTGTAGGTATTGACGTTGTTCTTCGTCTCCGGTATGCAGGTAAGTGTTTTGTCGTTGTCCGAAAGTGCATAGGTACCGCGAAGGGTAGTGCGGTCGCCAATACCGCAACGGTATTCCATATTCGTTTCGAAAGTCCAGTTGAGTTCTTTGAGCGCTGCTTCTATTTGGATCGCTTTTACAGAATCTTCTTTGGATTGAAACTTCGTATCGATGGGTTGCAGGTTCTCTACCTGTACGCAATCCCATTTTTTGCTCAACAGTTTCACGGTTGAATTCTTACAGGAGATCAAACCGGTGGTAAGCAGGAGAAAAAATAATGCAATTCTCATCTTTAAAAATTAATCGAATCTTTTGATATCGGCGCCTAAATTCTGCAGGCGTTCATCGATGAACTGGTAGCCGCGGTCGATCTGTTCGATGTTCTGGATCACGCTTTTTCCTTGTGCACTGAGGGCGGCGATCAGCAGGGCTACGCCCGCTCGGATGTCGGGACTGCTCATCGTAATACCACGTAATTGCTGTTCTCTTTCCAGGCCGATCACTACGGCGCGGTGCGGGTCGCAAAGGATGATCTGTGCGCCCATGTCGATCAGCTTGTCCACGAAGAAGAGGCGGCTTTCAAACATTTTCTGGTGAATGAGCACGCTGCCTTTTGCCTGTATGGCCGTTACGAGTACGATGCTCAACAGGTCGGGTGTAAAGCCGGGCCAGGGGTGATCGTACATGGTCAGCACGCCGCCGTCCATGTACTTGTTCACTTCATACATTTCCTGCGCGGGGATGTGAATATCGTCGCCGTTGAAATTGAGCTGGATGCCGAGCTGCTGAAATTTCTCCGGGATGATGCCGAGTTGACTGATGCCGGCATTTTTTATCGTGATGTCGCTTTGCGTCATGGCGGCCAGTCCGATGAAGGAACCGACTTCTATCATGTCGGGCAGCATACGATGCGTGGTGCCGCCGAGGGCTTCAACCCCTTCGATGGTCAGCAGGTTACTGCCTACGCCGCTGATCTTTGCGCCCATGCGGTTCAGCATTTTACAAAGCTGTTGAATATAGGGCTCACAGGCCGCGTTGTAGATCGTGGTAGTTCCCCTGGCCATGGTAGCGGCCATCAGTATATTGGCGGTACCGGTTACGCTGGGTTCGTCCAGCAACATATCGGTCCCCTTTAAGCCGGTGGTGTTGAGGTGAAAAAAACCGTCTTCATTATTGTAGGAGAACTGCGCGCCTAATTTTTCAAAACCTATGATGTGCGTATCCAGCCGGCGCCTGCCGATCTTGTCGCCGCCGGGTTTGGGGATATAGGCTTTTTTAAAACGCGCCAGCAATGGGCCGGCCAGCATTACGGAGCCACGGAGTTTGCCGCTTTTTTTATGGTAGGCTTCGCTTTGCAAGTAATCCACATCCACATCGTCCGCCTGGAAGGTGCAGGTATGCCGATCGGTCCTGTCGATCTTCACTTTCATTTCCCCCAGCAATTCGATCAGCAGGTTTACGTCGATGATGTCGGGTATATTACTGACTGTTACTTTTTCGGCTGTTAGTAGTACGGCGGAAATGATCTGCAGGGCTTCGTTTTTAGCGCCCTGCGGGATGATCTCGCCGGATAATTTTTTCCCGCCCCTTACTTCAAAAAATCCCATCTGTTTGTCTTTGTTGGTTGGTGAATGGTTGCTTCGCAAGTTAAAAAACAAAAAGGTTGAAAACTAATTTCAACCTTTTCCTTTCTCCGACTTTTCCGTGCTTAATATCTTTTCTTAAAACTGCGGTTGTTGTTATTATTATTGTTGTTGCGGTTATCGCGGCCGCCGTTGGCATTGCGGTTGTCCCTGCCACCATTGGGATTGTTGCGGTTATCGCGGCCACCACCGTTGTTATTGCGGGCGCTGAAGTTCTTGCGGTAATTGTTGTTGCGGCCGCTGGTGCCGTAATCATCGTCCTGGCGGTTGTCGGCGCGGTGTTTTACGAACGGCCTGTTGTTGAATTCCAGTTCGCCTTTGGTAATGCTGGATAGTTCCTGCTGTATGGCATCGTCGTGCATCAGTTCCTTGTGCCAGTTGCTATAGGTAAGCTTCATATAATAAGCCACCGCGTTGGCGAAGCCCTGTTTCTTTTCCGGGTTCTCTTCTTTCAGCGCTTTGTCGATCACCACCTCGATGTTCTTACCAAGGTGATTGAAACGGGGGTATCTTTTTGGATAACGCAAAGGTTCGGGTTTTGCCCGAAGGGTTTCTTTTGTTGGAATGGGGTACGGACTTTCAACATCCAGCGTAAAATCGCTGATGAGGAAAAGGTGATCCCATAATTTATGGCGGAAGTCCTCTACGTTCTTAAGATGCGGGTTCAAAAAGCCCATCAATTCTATTACAGCATACGCATTGCGTTGCCTTTCTTCCCTGTCCTGGATCGAAAGCAGGTATTCAACCATTTTTTGAATATGCCTGCCATATTCTTTCATTGTTAAGTGATTCCTGGTCGTATTGTATTCCATGTTTTCTACATTCTGCATATACAAATATACTAAGTTAAAGCGGGAAACAAGCCGCGGGCCTACCGCAACTGTCTTTTTAACGTCCTGTTTGCCCATAGCCAGGCAAGGAGTATGCCGGCTGAATCCGCGGCCCAGTCGTACACATCGAAGCTGCGGCCGGGGATAAACTGATGCTGTACCAGTTCTATGCAAAAGCCGTACGTGATAGCGCCCAGCGCGGTGAAAGCAATGATCTTCTTTTTAACGGTTAAACTGCTGCGCCATACGGGATACATGAACAGGAAAGCGAGGATGAAGAACAGGCCGAAGTGCACCCATTTGTCGAAATAGATCTTTCCCAGCCAGTCCTGGGTTTCCGGGAGGTCTTTTCCGGGCAGGCAACAAAGGATCGTTACCAAAAAAAACCAGGCAATGCCTGGTATCAATGATCTTATAGAAATGCGGGAAAGCATGTAAATAAAGTTGAATAATTAGCCAACCGAAGCGGTATAAGCGGCGGCATCCATCAGCTGGGACACATCTTCTACATTGTCCACGGTCATTTTCACCATCCAGCCGTCACCGTAAGGATCGCTGTTCACCAGTTCCGGTTCCCCTTCCAGCATTGCGTTGATCTCGGTCACCGTACCGGCTACCGGCAGGAACAGATCACTCACGGTCTTCACCGCTTCCACCGTTCCGAACAATTCTTCGGCGGCCAGCGCTTTGCCCTTGCTGGTGATGTCAACATAAACGATATCGCCCAGTTCGCGCTGCGCGAAATCGGTAATGCCAATGGTGGCAACATTGCCTTCAAGAGAGATCCATTCGTGGTCCTTGGTGTAGCGGAGGTTTTCTGGAAAATTCATTTTTATTATTTATGATGTGATCAATGTTGGGATTGCAAAGTAACATTTAATGAATAAATGGCAAAGCGGCTATTTCATCACTTCGATGTACATGCGCACGTCGCCGAAAGGGCGGTTGCTGCCATCGCCGGCTACGGTCGCGATCTTGTCGATCACTTCCAACCCTTTTTCCACTTCACCAAAAACGGTATAGTTCATATCGAGGAAAGGCGTGCCGCCAATGGTTTTGTAGGCTTTGCGTTTTACCGGCGAAAATTTTTGTCCCATCTGCATTTCCAGCATGTTCAGTTCGGCGTCGGTGTATTTTTTACCCTGCACGATGTAAAACTGGCAGCCGCTACTGGCTTTTTCAGGATTGTTGGTGCGGGCTGCCGCCAGCGCTCCTTTTTTGTGATAGAGTGAAGTGTCGAATTCCCCGGGGATGAGGTAACCTACATCGCCGTTGCCCAGCGGGGTGCCGGCCATTGCATTTTTACTTTCCGGGTCGCCGCCCTGGATCATAAAATCGCGGATTACGCGGTGAAACAAAAGACTGTCAAAGAAATGAGCATTGGCCAGCTTAATGAAATTGTCGCGGTGCTTGGGTGTTTTGTCGTACAGCCTTACGATCATTACACCCGAATCGGTGGTGATCTTTAACCGGGTGCCGCTAATAACGGCCGGGGCTACAGGCGCTTTCTTAACCGGCTGCTTTAAAGTAGTTGCTTTTTTAACGGGCGCTTTTTTTACCGGTGCTTTTTTCACCTGTGCCTGGGTGGCGAGGCTGAAGCACAATGCCAGTAACAGCGCCGTTGCGAGTTGTATCTTTTTCATATTGAATAAATAATGAGGTTGGTTTTAGGGATGCCAAAAATAAGCAAGAAACGCAAGCGGCAAAAAAATTATATAAAGCCCAGGTCCTGGAAATAGAGCAACGCATGGTCTTTTAAAAAATTCTCCTGCTCGTAGGTATTGAATTCGGGCAACGGCTTCAGCTGCCTGAAATGCGGCCAGCCTTCTTCGTCGAGCCCTTCGTTGATGTAATAACCGCTCTGCGCCAGTAAAGTACATACGGCGATGTGCATAAGGTCCTGCTTTTGTTCCTTGTCGAAATCCTGTTTGCCCGTACCCAGCTCCTGGATGCCGATGAGGAAAAGTACGCCGTCCATATCGGGCTTGATGCCGTACCGCTCTTTCAGCTTGATGCGGAGTTTCAGCCAGCGCACCTGCAGGTCTTCTGTAACGTGTTGCATGCTGCAAAGATAAGCATGTGCAAAACCGGCGATTGAAAATTTTATGTACTGAATCGTTAAAAAAGCCAATACATTACCTTTGCCCGAAATTCAAACGGATATGTTACAGGTAAATTACATCAGGCAAAATGCGGAAGCGGTGAAGGCAGGGCTGACAAAAAAAGGCTTTGCCGACCTGGCGTTGGTGGATAAAGTAATAGAAGCCGACGAACAATTAAGGAAACTGAAAGTGGAAACGGAGAACCTGCAGGCTTCCATCAACGCGGCCAGCAAGGAAATAGGACAGTTAATGGGCAAAGGTGAAAAAGATGCCGCGGAAAACAAGAAACAGGAAGTAGCGCAGCACAAGGATAAGCAGCAAAACCTGCAGCAACTGTTAAGCGAAGCTGAAAAATTACTGCACGACGACATCATAAAATTTCCCAACCTGCCGCACGCTTCCGTGCCGGAAGGATATACGCCCGAAGAGAACGTAGTGGTGCGGGAAGGCGGCATCAAACCACAGTTATACGCAGGAGCCGTGCCGCATTGGGACCTGATCAAACAATATGGCCTGGTGGATTTCGAGACCGGGGTAAAGGTCACCGGCCGCGGCTTTCCCGTGTACAAAGGAAAGGGTGCGAAGTTGCAACGGGCGTTGATACAATACTTTTTGGATTACAATACCACGGCGGGCTACACGGAATATATTCCACCGTTCATGGTGAATGAAGCCTCGGCGTACGGTACCGGGCAGCTGCCTGACAAGGAAGGGCAGATGTACCAGGTAACCGCGGATGGGTTTTACCTGATACCTACGGCGGAAGTGCCGGTAACAAATATTTACCGCGACGAGATCGTGAAGGAAGCAGAGCTGCCCATAAAAATGACCGCTTATTCTCCTTGCTTTAGAAGGGAAGCCGGCAGCTTTGGCGCCGATGTGCGCGGGCTCAACCGGGTACACCAGTTCGAAAAAGTGGAGATCGTGCAATTGGTGCACCCCGACAAAAGTTACGAAGTGTTGGAAGAAATGGTATTGCACATCGAACGGCTGCTCATTTTTTTGCAACTGCCTTATCGTATACTGCGTTTATGCGGCGGCGATATGAGCTTTACGTCAGCCCTCACTTACGACTTTGAAGTGTTCAGCGCGGCACAGCAAAAATGGCTGGAAGTAAGTTCCGTAAGCAATTTCGAGACCTTTCAAACCAACAGGATGAAGATCCGGTATAAAGACGAGCAGGGTAAAACGCAGTTGCTGCACTCGCTCAACGGTTCTTCCCTTGCATTGCCGAGGATACTGGCTTCCCTGCTGGAGAACAATCAAAGCGGGCAGGGCATTCACATCCCGGAGGTATTGCACAACTACTTTGGCGCAGCGCAAATTGATTAACAGCTTATTTGCAAACTGATTGTCAGGCAACTGTCATAAAATCTTACTTTTGCCTTCTAAAACTATTAACCAGGATGAAAAAATTAACTGCCATACTTGTTGCTTCTGTTGTAATATGGGGCTGTTCCAAAAAAATGTCGCCCGGTACCACCACCTCCACCGGTGGCAACAATGGTACCGTGGTAAACAATGCACCGGCGCCGATGGGCGATGCAAAAAATAATACGAATACAAATACGACTACCCCGGCGCCTATTGCGCAAGGTGATAATTCGGCAACGACGGTTGCCAAAACAGCGGCAAACATATCGCCGGAAACTGCCCAACTGATGCAGGGACAGGCCACGCACAATGCCAAATGCGGCAGGTGCCATGGATTAAAAATAACCACCGATTATACCGCAGAACGCTGGGTGAGCATCATGCAGGTAATGGCCACCAAGGCCCGCCTGGATGAGACCGAGAAAGCCAATGTGCTAGCTTATGTGCAGGCCAATTCAAAAAAATAAATACGCCGTACACTTTTATAGCACCCGCTTCTTCACCGAGGCGGGCTTTTTTGTGCGGCAACGTTCCCGTTGTTTAAGGAACAATTATTGCAATCCAATCACGCGGGTTTGCTAACTTACCTTCCGGCGCTTTTAATTTTTTTACCGGTTAAACCCAGGACCAAATGTTAGGTCTTAGTTAAATCTATTCGCTTACCTAAATTGCAATAAGCCATGCCTGTTTCCAACCGTTTAAAAAATCAGCATTTGCTTTGGCGGTCCGCCTTTGGTCCCATGGCCGAAAACACGGCCGAGCTCGATACGCTTTCTCAAAAGAAATTATGGGAGCAGTTGCTGAAAACTTCTTCGCAGCCGCCGGTAAAGATCAATGTAGCGCAGAACCTGGAAGACCTGCTGTATAATAATATGAATGGCGACCTGCGCAAGAAAGGATTGAGTGCAGAGCAACGCAAAATGATCCGCGATCAATCGAGGGATGATATTAAAAATCTGAACATCCGCTGGCTGGATGAAATGATCAACAGCGAAGCGCAACTGCGGGAGAAGATGGCTTTCTTCTGGCACGGGCATTTTTCTTCGCGGGTGGTGAATAGTTATTTCCAGCAGGAAATGCTGCAGGTGATCCGAGAAAATGCATTGGGCAATTTTAAAGACCTGTTGCGCGGCGTTAGCAAAAGCGCCTCCATGCTTTCATTTCTCAACAATCAACAAAACCGCAAGCAACACCCCAACGAAAATTTCGCCCGTGAAGTAATGGAACTCTTTACGCTGGGCAGGGGCAATTATACGGAGAACGATGTGAAGGAAGGTGCCAGGGCCTTTACCGGCTGGGGTTTCAACGTAAAGGGAGAATTCGTGTTCAGGGCCAACCAGCACGACGACGGCAGCAAAACATTCCTCGGCAGGAAAGGCAATTTCAACGGCGATGAAGTGATCGATATTTTACTGGAGCAAAAGCAAACGGCAAATTTCATCACGCAAAAGATATATAAATACTTTGTAAACGAAAATGCAGATGCGGCCAAAGTAACCTGGCTCAGCGACCGATTTTACAAGAACAGTTACGATATAAAAAAATTACTCGAGGATATTTTCACCAGCGAATGGTTCTACAACGAACAGAATATCGGCACGCGCATAAAATCACCGGTGGAACTGATCGTAGGCATCCGGCGTTTGTTGCCGATGGAAATGGAGAACGACCAGGCGCAACTGTTGTTCCAGCGGGCGTTGGGACAAGTACTTTTTTACCCGCCCAATGTAGCAGGCTGGCCCGGTGGCAAGACCTGGATCGACAGCAGTTCGCTGATGTTGCGCATGCGCATCCCGCAGTTGATTACCGCCAATGAAGCGCTGGACCTGCGCCCCAAAGCAGACGATGATGTGAACATGGGCATGATGCAGAACGCCGCCAAAGGACTAAAGGAAGCGGCGCGGGGCGGCACGGCCAAAGTGGACTGGCCGATCATTAACAAGGTTTTTGAAAAAGTACCGCGGGAACAATTGCAACAAAAGCTCATGGCTTCAGTGCTGCAATCGAAAAACGGTATGCCGGCCGGCACGATCGCTCAATACAGCAACGCTTCCAGCCGGGAAAATTACATCAAGAGTACCATCGTTAACCTGATGAGTACGCCGGAGTATCAATTGTGTTAACCAGCGTTGCCGTTGTTGCGTGTATGCAATAACGTTAGCGTTCAAAATTACAGAACATGGTCATCAAACGCAGGGAATTTTTACAGGTAGGATCGCTGGCAACCGCTTCCTTTATGCTGCCTAAATTTTTAAAGGCATTTGAAAAACCCGCGATGGTGCCGCCGGGTAATAAAGTGGTGGTGGTGATCCAGTTCAGCGGCGGCAACGACGGCCTGAACACGGTGATACCGGTAAGGAACGATATCTATTACCGCGAACGGCCCAAACTCGGCATTGTAAAAGACAAATCACTACTGCTCACAGATGAAGTAGGCCTGAACCCCGCACTGGCAGCCTTTAAAGGATTGTACGATGATGGCAGCCTGGGCATATTGAACAACGTGGGTTATCCCAATCCCGACCGCTCGCATTTCCGCAGCATGGACATCTGGCACAGCGCGAGCGACAGCAGCGAATATGTTTCTTCCGGTTGGGTAGGCCGCTACCTGGATGCACAATGTAAGGGTTGCGACAAACCTACGCAGGCACTGGAACTGGACGATACGCTGAGCCTCGCCCTCAAAGGAGAAGAAAACAAAGGCCTCGCTTTCAAGGACCCGAAGAAATTGTTCAATACCAGCAACGGGCGCTATTTTAAAGACATCAATGCCAGTCACCAACCCGGTGAAGAAGCCGTTGACTATTTATACAAAACCATGAGCGAAACGCTCAGCAGCGCCGATTATATTTACGAACAAAGCCGGGCGCACCCTACATCGGAAGTATACCCGGCGACAGAGCTGGGTAAAGACCTGAAGACGATCGCTTCGCTTATTTTTTCCGACATTAATACCAAAGTATATTATGTATCGCTGGGCAGCTTCGATACGCACGTGAACCAGGAAGGGCAGCAGAAGCGCCTGTTCACTGAGCTGAACGACGCGGTGAAAGCGTTTACCAGCGACCTGAAAAAGAACGGCCGTTTTGAAGATGTGCTGATGATGACCTTCTCTGAATTTGGCAGGCGCGTGGCGCAGAATGCCAGCGGCGGAACGGATCATGGAACTGCGAATAATATGTTCTTCATCAGCGGCGGACTCAAACAAAAAGGCATCCTCAATCCTTTGCCCGACCTTGCCGACCTGAATGAAGGCGACCTTAAATACAAGGTGGATTTTAAAAATGTATATGCTACGGTGCTCAACAAATGGCTGGGCGCCAATGATAAAAATATTTTAGGGAAACAATACCAGCATCTGGATTTCGTATGATTTTTAAATCGCCCCTATTTTTCCTAGCGAAACAGTACACTATAAAAACAGGGAGTTACTTCGAAAGAGTAACTCCCTGTTATATCAATATTAAATATTCAATCTTACCTGTTCATTAATTCACTCCTTTCTCCTTCATGATCTTATTAAGCCACCTAAGCATAACGAACAGTATGATCGTGGCGATCATCAACAATACAAAGTTTACCCAGAAAAAGTTAGCCTTGTTTTCGTATCCATCCCACATGGTTGCAAGTACGCCGGATAATTTGTTGCCAATAGAGGTTGCGAGGAACCAGCCACCCATCATCAATGCCGTTAAGCGCACCGGGCTTAGTTTAGATACCAGTGAGAGCCCCATCGGGCTTAATAATAATTCCCCGATCGTGATAACGCCGTAAGTACCGATCAACCACCAGGCACTTGCCTTTTCCGCGCCATTGTTGCTTACGGAAACGGCGCCTACCATTACCAATACGGATAATGCCGAAATGAAGAGACCAAAAGCAATCTTTGTGGGGGTTGACGGTTCCTTGTTTCTTTTTCGAAGGAATGCAAAAAAGGCAACGATCAACGGGGTTAATAAAATTACCCAGCCGGGATTAATGGACTGGCTCAACGGTGTTGACCATAAAACGGCCTGCCCGCCATCAGCCGGTAATTTTCCAGGCGCAACATTTTTAAAATAAGAAGGGTAGTCAGTTGCTTTCAAAACCTTGCCGTCTTTTTTTTGCAACCTGAATTGCGCATCGTACACCTCTGTCTCTTTTTGCGTATAATGGAGCGTGTCTGCTAAATAGATCTTGCTGAAAACTTCGCCGGCTTTTCCTGAAACTTCCCTGTCTGTATAAGTATCTGCCCATATTGTCAAAGCCGTACCATTCTGTTTGAATACTGCCCAAAACATAACTACCGCAGCAAAAATGGCGAGCAATGCAGCAATGGGTCTTTTCTCTGATTTTTCGGCCCTGAAATATAAAGAGCCATAAAAATAAATAACCGGGATACAGGCAAAAATAAAAGCATCTGTTGAATCGGAACCGAAAATGCTGCTGTCGGTATTCGTAGGGCTCGCCGAACCTTTGATCAACCATCCAATGATGCCCGCAATGATCGAGGGTACTAATATCGTAAGCACAATTTTTCCGAACGGCATATCTTCTTTTGTCATTGGTTTCTTCACATCGCCTGACGCATAGTGTTTAGTACCGGCCATAAAGATGATCACGCCCAGGAACATACCGATGCCCGCTGCTACAAAAGCATATTTCCAACCCCAAAGGATAATGATAGCGGCACTGAAAAAATTACAGATAAAGGCGCCAATGTTGATGCCCATGTAAAAAATATTGTAACCTTCGTCTTTCCGTTTTTCAAATTCAGGTGTGGAATAAAGGTTACCCAAAAGGGTGGAGATGTTTGGTTTGAAAAAACCATTACCCAGGATCACGAGTGTCATTGAAATATACAACATGGGTAAACTGTGCACGGCCATGAGGCAATACCCGGCGCCCATCATAATACCTCCTGCAATAATGGATTTACGGTAACCAAAGTAACGATCAGCTACCAGGCCACCAATAAATGGCGTTAAAAAAACAAGCGCAATAAAAGTTCCGTACAGGTCGGAAGCTTCCTTATTCGTCATTGCAAAGCCATGTTCTACATTTTTGAGATAGAGCAAAAAAATGCCGATCATTAAATAATAGCCAAACCGTTCCCACATTTCCGACAGGAATAAATAAGGCAATGCTTTTGGATGTTTAGCTTGTTTTTCCACAATAGTTTATTTTGTCTGTGTTACTGTTTGGTGTTTCCAAATCGTACTTCTTACATCTTCCCTTTTTACTTCTTTAAAGCTGTTTTATACAATATCCAGCCCATCGCTGCAAAGAATAAAACACCGAGTAAATAATATCCATTGATGCCCATGGCGTTGCTGAGCATGCCTTCGGTACTTACGCTTTTTAAGAAACGGTCGCCGCTGTCGCTGCCGGCAATAAAGGCGATGATCACACCCGCTACGGCGCCACCCGCCACAAGCCCGGTTGCAAACAAACTGCCTTTACCCAGTTCTTCATCTTCAGGCAATACCACGATGTTCTCTTTTTTCTTTTTCATGTCCACCAAACCCTTGATGGCGCCACCGATGAAGATGGGAAGGGTGGTTGATAAAGGCAGGTAAGCACCTACGGCGAAACTTAATGATTTGATGCCGCAGAGTTCCATCACCACGGCCAGGAATACCCCTACGAAAACATATTGCCAGTCGAGATTGAACGAAAGAATGCCTTTGATCAACGTGGCCATCAGCGTGGCCTGTGGCGCAGGATATTTTTCAGAGCCGATGGCATGCGTAATGCCCTGACTCACCATTTCGCTCGTAGGATTATCGAGGTATTTAATGGTAACGCCGATCACGATGGAAGAAACGATGGCGCCGATGAACAAAGCGATCTGCTGGTTGCGGGGCGTGGCGCCTACGATGTAACCGCTTTTCAGATCCTGCGAAGTAGCGCCCGCATTGGCCGCCGCGATGCAGATCATACCGCCCACCACCAATACCATCGGTTCGTAGGTTTGCCCGGTCCAGCCTACAGCCATAAAAATAAGGCTGGTACCCATCACGGTCGCGATCGTCATGCCGCTGATGGGATTGTTGGAAGAACCAATCAATCCTACGATGCGGGAAGACACGGTGACGAACAACGCACCGAAAATAATAACGAGTATGCCGATCAGTAATTTTTGCAGGATGCTGTCGCCCGGCACCTGTGGCAAAATGGCGATCAACGCAACAAGCGCCAGGCTGCCGAAACCAACGATCTTGATGTTGAGGTCTTTCTCCGTTCTTAATACGGTATGCGTTCCTTCTTCACCGGTATTTTTAATAGAAGTGAAACTGCCTTTAACAGATTTTACGATAGTAGGAATTGTTTTGAAAAGCGTGATGATACCGCCCGCAGCCACGGCACCCGCACCGATCTGGCGGATGAACGCATAATAAATGGCCGCCGAATAATCATTGAAACTATGCGTGGCTGCATTCCAGCCGCCCTTACCGCCGTCTTTCGCGATGTCGGATAAGTAACCCAGTTTCACCAGTTGATTGGCGATCGTATCGGAAGGTACAATAGAAGATAAAAGCGGGATCAGTACCAGCCAGCTTAATACGCCGCCGGCCACCAGTACGCCGGCAATGCGCGGACCGATGATGTAACCCACACCCAAATATTCCGGTGTTATTTCACCGCTGAGTTTTGCAGAAGGGAAAAATTTATTTGCCTGCTTCGTCATGTATTCCGGCGACTCTGCGATCACCCGGAATATTTTTTGTAACAAGGCATAAGCGAAAGCCACACCCAGTCCCCAGAAAGCCGTTTTCGCAAAATCACCCCCTTTTTCACCGGCTTTCAATACGTCGCCGCAGGCCGTTCCTTCAGGATAAGGAAGCGTATCGTGTTCGTTCACGATCAGCGCTTTCCTCAACGGCACCATTAATAAAGTACCGAGCATGCCGCCCACGATGGCAAGGATTAGTATTGTCAGGTAATTAAAATACGAAGCGCTGTCAGGCGAAGAAAGAAAAAGAAACCCCGGCAAGGTAAAAGCCACACCCGAAGCGATGCTCTCGCCGGCGCTGCCCGTAGTTTGGATGATGTTGTTTTCGAGAATGGTGGTCTTGAAGAACCGCCTGCCCAGCGTGATCGCGATCACCGCGATGGGGATGGAAGCCGAAACGGTCAACCCCGCTTTCAACGCCAGGTACACGGTGGCCGCGCCAAAGATAACGCCGAACAAACAACCGAGTAATATGGATTTAACGGTCAATTCCTTCATGATCGTTTGAGGCGACACGAAGGGTTGGAATAATTTTTTCTCAGCCATGCAATGTTGGTTTTTGGAAAAGGAAGATAAATAAAAAAGGCGACACGTTATGTCGCCTTTAATTGAATAGTTTTTAAATATTTATGCTGAACCCGTTTTGTCTCTTAATATTTGATTCAATGATCTTAACCTGGAGTAAATAAGGATACCCCCGATAAACGCTGCGATAACAAGGATAAGGAAGAACATTTTCTTATCCGTGAAATCATCCCAGAAACTCGTCATCACACCCGCGATTTTTCCACCGATGGAAGTGGAAAGGAACCAGCCGCCCATCATAAGCGAAGTAAGCCTTGCAGGTGAAAGTTTTGATACGAGTGACAAGCCGATGGGGCTTAAAAAGATTTCGCTGATCGTAAATACAAAATATGTTCCCCATAACCATGCAGGGGAGGCTTTGAATCCATAAATGGTGGGGATCGACATGACAGCGAAGATCATCACGAGGGCCGATAAACCGGAGATAAACATGGCCATGGCAAATTTGGAAGCCGTAGTAGGTTCCTTACCTTTCTTTCGCAGGTAGCCGAAGAATGGTACAAAAAATAGGGTAAGCAGTACAATGAACAGGGGATTGATGGACTGGAACAGTTCCGTATTGGCCAGCTTTATTTCTTTGCCTCCCGGCCACTGTTCTTTAGGTACATTGTTGAAATAGGGATCCGGTCCCATTGTCTTTACCACCTTGCCGCTGTCGTCTTTTACATCCACCATGTACTGGTCCACTTTATTCACTTCCCTGGGAACATCGCTCACGGTTTCCATCATACCCAAAGTGCCAGCCAGTTTTTCGGTGGTTGGCGATACCGTTCTGTCCGTATGTTTTTGAGCCCACAGCGTGAGTCCAGTTGAATTTTGGTTGTAAATAGTCCAGAATACAATGGAAATGGAAAATATAAATAGGAGCGCGCCAATACCTTTTTTATCCTGCCCGCTTGCTTTCACCCACATGGAAATATAAAAAGCGATAATAGGCAGGCAGGCGAATATGAATGCATCGTTGGCGCTTGAACCCATGATGGTGGTACCGAAAAGCATTTTAGGCACAAACCAACCGACGATCGCCGCAATAATAGCCGGTAAAAAAACGTAGGAGAATATTTTCGACAAGGGCATGTCTTCCGCCTGCACGGGTTTTTTAACATCGCCAACCTTTACGTGTTTTAGGAAAGAAGCCAGCGTTATCATACCAACGACCAACCCTATGCCTGCTGCTGCAAAGGCGTAACCCCAACCGTAAGCATTGCGCAAATAAGCGGCAACAAAATTACAAACGAATGCACCGATGTTGATACCGAGGTAAAATATATTGTAAGCATTGTCTTTTAGTGGCTTGAGGTCTTCGCGATTATAGATATTACCCAGCAGCGTTGAAATATTCGGTTTGAAAAAACCGTTGCCAACGATGATAAGCCCAAGTGAAATGAACATGGCTGTGTCGCCAGGGAAAGAGAGTCCAAAATATCCCGCCGCCATGAGGCTGCCTCCTAAAAAAATGGATTTTGTATAACCTAAATAACGATCTGCTATAAGCCCGCCGATAAAAGGAGTAAGGTAAACCAATGCAATAAAACTGCCCACGATATCTGCGCCGATCCTGCTGGAAAAGCCCTTACCGCCGGTTGTGCTGTCGGTCATGTAAATAAACAATATACCTACCATGAGGTAGTACGCAAAACGTTCCCACATCTCTGTTAGAAACAATACATACAATGCCTTGGGGTGCCTGCCGGTTTTTATGGGTTCATTCATACAGCTTGTTGTTTTTAATGCTTGAAAAGTTTTGGTTTAATAACTCAAAATAGTGAAAATCCGGTAACCGGCGTGAAATAAAGACTTCAATTTTTAATGCCCGCTTTATACAAGGCAAAACTTTATAAAATACCAACGTTAAAAATAATAAGGAAATGACGGGAGAGTAATCTAATTTGCGAAGCGTTAACTAACCAGGTAATTTTGTTCAAGTCATGAATATTCTCCTAATCGGCTCCGGCGGTCGTGAACATAGTTTTGCATGGAAACTAAAACAAAGCCCGCGCTGTGAAAATTTATTTATCGCTCCCGGTAATGCGGGCACGGCCCTTTGCGGTACCAACCTTCCCATCGGCGTTACTGATTTTGCAGCCATGGGTGCAGCCTGCATCACGCATGAAATAGACATGGTACTCGTTGGTCCCGAAGAACCCCTCGTGAAAGGTATTTACGATCATTTTAAGAACGATCCTGCCTTGGAGCACATTCATGTGATCGGTCCATCAAAAGCGGCGGCGCAACTGGAAGGCAGCAAAGCCTTTGCAAAAGATTTCATGCAGCGACATCATATTCCAACGGCGGCTTACCGCGAATTCAGTGTTGACAATTATGCAGAAGGCATCGAATACATCCGCAATCACTCCTTGCCCATCGTATTGAAAGCAGATGGGCTGGCCGCCGGCAAAGGTGTACTCATCTGTATGAACCACCTGGAAGCGATCGCCGAGTTTGAGTTGATGCTGCACCGCGCAAAATTTGGTGAAGCAGGCAAGCGCGTAGTAGTGGAAGCTTTTTTAAAAGGCATTGAACTGAGCATGTTCGTACTCACCGATGGCAGGGATTACGTGTTGCTACCCGAAGCGAAAGACTATAAGCGTGTAGGCGTAGGCGATAGTGGATTGAACACAGGCGGTATGGGCGCCGTAAGCCCGCTGCCTTTTGTTGACGAAGCCTTCATACAAAAAGTAAAGGAGCGCATCATTGAACCAACCATCAAAGGCTTGAAAGAAGAAGCGTTGGAATACAAAGGATTTATTTTCCTGGGCCTCATGACCGAGAACGGTGAACCGCAGGTGATCGAATACAACTGCCGCATGGGCGATCCTGAAACGGAAGTGGTAATGTTGCGCACGAAGAACGATTTGCTGGAACTGTTATTGGCGACCTCACGGCAAGGGCTAAACGAAGTTGTGGTTGAAACGGATGAACGTGCCGTTGCAACCGTTGTAGCCGTAAGTGGTGGTTATCCCGGCGACTATGAAAAGAACAAAGAGATCAGCGGCCTTGATGACAACCTTCCCGACAGCGGTATCGTTTTTCATTCCGGTACCTTACAAAAAGATGGAAAAGTAGTTACGAATGGCGGAAGGGTATTGGCCGTTACCGCCTATGGCGAAAACATTACGGAAGCGGTGGAACAATCTGTTTACCTGCTCGAACAATTGCACTTCGATGATATGTATTACCGTACGGACATCGGCTATGAATTTAAATAGCGTTTATGCCGCAACGTTAGTACGATGCCTGTTTTGAAGATTCACTCATATGGGCTTGTTTCATTCCTCATTTTTACCGGGTTATACGCCTCTAAACCGTCCCGCATCTTTAGCTAATTTATTTAGCAATTCCCCGTAAAATCTCCCGGGGCAGGTATTTCTACGCGATCAAAGAATTCGCTAAAATGTTGAAAAATAAAGGGTTTGCGGTTGTTAATTCAAATATTTTCCTCCAACTTTGCCCTCATTAAACACAAATACTTTTCACACCAAATTATATGGGCCTCTTTAACTTTTTCACACAGGAAATTGCGATAGACCTGGGTACCGCAAATACCCTTATTATACACAATGAAGAGATTGTCGTAAATGAGCCGTCAATCGTGGCGCTGGACCGGAACAATCCCAAGAACATTTTGGCGGTGGGCAAAAAAGCCCTGATGATGCACGAAAAAACGCACGAAAGCATCCGTACCGTCCGCCCCTTGAAAGATGGCGTGATCGCCGATTTCAACGCGGCCGAACTCATGATCCGGGAAATGATCAAGCTGATCTACCCCAAAAAACCATTGTTCGCCCCCAGCTGGCGCATGATGATCTGCATTCCCAGCAGCATTACCGAAGTGGAAAAGCGTGCCGTGCGCGACAGTGCCGAACAGGCCGGCGCCAAAGAAGTATACCTTATTCATGAACCCATGGCCGCTGCGCTCGGTATCGGCATCGATGTGGAAGAGCCTGTGGGCAACATGATCATCGATATTGGCGGTGGTACTACCGGTATCACCGTGATCGCCCTGGCCGGCATCGTGTGCGACCAGAGCATCCGCATCGCTGGGGATGAATTTACCGCCGACATCATGGAAGCACTCCGCCGTTATCACAGCCTGCTGATTGGCGAACGTACCGCCGAACAGATCAAGATACAGGTAGGCGCCGCTATGAAAGACCTCGACAACCCGCCGGACGACATCCCGGTAAACGGTCGCGACCTCGTAACCGGTATCCCCAAACAGGTAATGGTAAGCTACCAGGAAGTAGCCGAAGCGCTGGACAAAAGCATCTTTAAAATTGAAGAAGCGATCCTCAAAGCGCTGGAAACCACCCCACCCGAACTCGCTTCGGATATCTACCGCCGCGGTTTGTACATCACCGGGGGTGGGGCCTTGCTGAGGGGACTGGATAAAAGGTTACAGGCCAAGATCAAATTGCCCGTACACGTTGCCGACGACCCGCTGAAAAGCGTGGTAAGGGGAACAGGCATCGCGCTGAAACACTATGACCGGTACCCTTTTGTGATGAGGTAATACAGATAAACCCGCGCCTTTTCTTTGCCGGCAGGCATAAAAATTGGATGCGGGAGCTTGAAAATACAACCCGTGCGTAATATCTTTCTTTTTGTTCGCCGTTATTTTAATTTCCTTTTCTTCCTGGTATTACAGGTGTTCAGCATTTATTTGATCGTACACTACAGCCGGTACCACAATGCCATGTTCAGCAGCACCAGCAACCAGGTGACCGGTAAGATCAACGAACAATACAACCGGGTGGAATATTATTTCCAGTTGAAGAAGACGAATGACTCGCTGATCAGCGCCAACACGAAGCTGTACAATAAATTAAAAGCCGATTTCAATCTCCCCGACAGTATTTCTAAATTTGTGATCGATACCATTAAGGTCGATTCCATCGAGCAATACCGCCGCTACGAATACATTCCCGCCAAAGTGGTGGCCAATTCCGTATCGGCGCAAAATAATTTTATCGTACTGGCAAAGGGAAAAGCGCAGGGGTTGAAGGAAGGTATGGGCGTGATCGACATCAGCAACGGCGTGGTGGGCGTGATCACCGAAGTAAGCGACGATTACGCGGTGGTAATGAGCCTGCTGCACAAAAGCAGTACGCTCAACGGCAAACTGCTGAAGACGGGGGAGACCGGCACGGTGAGTTGGGACGGTAAAGTACCGAACAACCTTTCCCTGTCGGGCATTACCAAGGGCGCCAAAGTGGCCAAAGGCGATACCATTATTTCGAGCGGCTTTAGTGTAAGCCTGCCCAAAGGATTGCTGATGGGCACGGTGGAAGCGGTACTGGCGGAAAAAAGTTCCAACAATGTGTTGATCAAATTAAAGTCCGCCGCCAATTTTTATAACCTTGAACACGTATATGTTATAAAGAACGCGCAGCAGCAGGCGATCGAACAAATACTGGACAAAGCAAAGAAAGAAATACAATAGGCAGGAAAAGCATGAGCACCCTCATAAAAAATATCATCCGTTTTGCCTTCTTCATCGGGGTACAGGTTTTTGTTCTGGACAGGATCCACCTGCACCAGATGGTAACGCCTTATATTTATTTCCTCTTTATCATCTGGATGCCTTTTAAAATGAGCCGTGCCGTGCAGATGCTCATCGCTTTTGCCCTTGGCTTTGCAATGGATAGCTTCCGCCACCATCCGGGCTTTCATACGGCCGCCTGCGTGATGATCGCTTACATCCGGCCTTTTTTGGTGAACATTCTTATTCCCCAGGAAGGATCCGATACCAACTACGAAGAACCATCCATCAAAAGCATGGGCGGCTTTGCGCCTTACCTCATCTTTTGCAGCATCCTCACCTTCGTACACCATAGCTGGCTGTTCCTGCTCGAAGCCTGGCAGTTCGGCAATACCTGGTATTTTTTAATAAAAACTTTATTGTCAACCGCCATAAGCTTATTGCTGATCGTGATCACCGAATTGTTGTTTGTGCGGAAGCAGAAGTTCAGAACCAATACAGTGTAATTACTAATTACCAATGACTAATTACTTTTGATAATAGGTTTTGCATTCATAATTCATATTTCATAATTCATAATTAATTGTCTGTTTTCAACCAATCCCGGAAAAATGTGATCATGCTGGTGTTCATCGGTATGTTCGTCATCATCATATTGCAGTTGGTGAACCTGCAACTTTTTTCTTCCAAGTACAAGATCATGGCCGATGACCAGGGAAAGTTCAGGAAAGTAATTTATCCCGACCGCGGCATCATCTTCGACAAAAAAGGTAAAGTGATCCTGCAGAACGTGAGCATATCCGACCTCATGCTTACGCCCAATAAATTAAAAGGCATCGATACGGCTTCGCTCTGCCAGATACTGGGCATCGACCTGGAGCAGTTCAATAAAAAAGTGGTAGAACTCATCATCAAGAATGGCAGGGCCCGGGCTTCTATTTTCGAACCCCTGCTCAGTGATGAAAAGATGGCCAAACTTACGGAATCGATGTACCGCTTTGCACCGGCATTTTATTTACAGGAACGTTCCATCCGCACCTATCCTTACGATGCGGCCGCCAACATCCTCGGTTATACCGCGGAAGTGGATACCAATTTTTTAAAGTACCATAAAGATGAAGGCTATACTGCCGGTGATTATGCCGGTAAAACGGGCATCGAAAAAGTATATGAAAAAGCATTGATGGGCGAAAGGGGCATCGAATACTGGAAGCGGGATAACAAGAACCGGCTCACCGAAAAACTGGAAGGCGGGGCTTTTGATACCGCTGCCGTTGCCGGGCAGAACATGCACAGTTTCATCGACATCGAATTGCAGGAACTCGGTGAAAAGCTGATGCAGAACAAGATCGGTTCCATCGTGGCCATCGACCCTAAAACCGGCGGTATCCTGGCGATGGTAAGCGCACCGACTTACAAACCTAATTTTTTAGCGGGCAGCGAAAGACGAAAACATTTGAACCAATTGTACCGCGACCCGGCGAAGCCATTGCTGAACCGCGCGGTGAACGCGGCTTACTCGCCCGGCTCTACTTTTAAAACCTTGCAGGCACTGGTGGGGTTGCACGAAGGTGTGATCGACCCGACTTACAGCGTTTCCTGTGGCGGCGGCTTTTACGGCTGCGGCCGGCGCATGGGTTGTTTGGATGTGGGCACTTTCGACCTGCGCCACGCCATTACGGTTTCAGATAATACTTACTTTGCGAACGTCATGCAAAAGGTGATCAACAATCCTAAATATCCAAGTGTTGATAGCAGCACCAATGCCTGGAAAGGTTATATGAGCGCCTTCGGGCTGGGGCATAAACTGGGCGTGGATGTACCTACCGAAAGATCCGGTTTTATTCCCGATGCCGCTTATTTCAATAAAACCTACGGGCAGGGCCGCTGGGGATTCTGTACTTATATGTCGATGAGCATTGGCCAGGGTGAAGTAAATACGACCCCGATACAGGTGGCGAACGAAATGGCCTACATCGCCAACAAAGGTTGGTTCATTACCCCGCACGTGGTGGATTCCATTGAAGGCGGCGATAAATTTCATTTGCTGGATAAATACAAAATAAAGAACCGGCCCATCGATATCCCCGACAGTATTTTCGAAGTGGTGCACGATGGTATGCAGGGCGTAATGGAACGCGGTACGGGTGCGGGCGCCAAAGTGCCGGGCATTACGGTGTGCGGTAAAACGGGTACGGTAGAAAACTACATCCGCGGCGTGAAGCAACCCAACCACTCCTTCTTTACGGCTTTCGCGCCCCGGGAAAACCCGAAGATCGCGATCATGTGCGTGGTGGAGAACAGTGGCCGCTTTGGTGGTACTTATGCAGCACCGATCGTGAGCCTGATGATCGAAAAATATTTGAAAGATTCCATTACCGATAAAGCAAGGCTGGCGCGGCTGGAGCAACTGTCGAAAACAAACCTGATACCGCCCCGCATCGCGGTAGAATTGCGCCGTATGGATTCGCTGGATCATGCACGCGATACCGGCTACCTCCTGCAGAAAGGCTATATATCATTGCCTAAAGATTCACTGGGTGTTGAGGAAGACGAAGAAATAATAACCAAAGCACAAATAGAAAAAGTAAAGGCTGACCTGAAAGCCGAAGAAGAGAAAAGAAAAAAAGATTCCCTGCTGAAGAATAAAAAAGTAGAAGCGATCTTACCGGAAGAAAAAAAGAAGCCGTCGGATAAGGATACGGTGAAGAATTAGTTTAGAGGTTTAGGGTTTGGAAGGTTTAGGTATCCGCCGCCGGTTTCGTCTTTGACCAACGGGCTTGTGAGTTGAAAATAGTTGAACGTAGTTAAAAGGTTGAAGGAGACCGGTTCCATTTCGTGAGACACGAACCGGCGCGGAGTGTTCGCAGCCGCCTTTCTTGACCGACGGCGCTGTAAGTTGAGAGCGTAGAAATGATTCCGTGTCGTAGGACACAAACCCGCAGTAGACCCGGCATTAATATTTTGGAATTAATAATTCATAATTAAGTAAAGTGTATCAGAAGAATCCCACCATAGGAAAAGGCATCGACTGGCTGCTGGTATTCTTTTACACCAGCATCGTACTCATCGGTTTGATCTGTATTTATTCGGTGGAGTATAAAAGCACGGACAGTTTTTCGCAAACCTTACTGGGGTTCAAAAAAAATTACAGCAAACAATTTTTCTTTTTCGCCGGCTGTTGCATCCTGGCCATTTTCATACTGCTTACCGATAGTAAATTATTTACGGCTACCGCCAATCTTTCTTACCTGGTC
>Ga0247804_10000173_pt1 | contig 29741 bp, 31 predicted proteins | sample UWRJL029104C1_FD_181142 | JGI IMG/M metagenome (GOLD analysis project Ga0247804, IMG submission 181142) | Plant litter microbial communities from Arlington Agricultural Research Station in Wisconsin, United States - UWRJ-L029-104C-1 | ecosystem: Environmental > Terrestrial > Plant litter >... | reverse complement strand
TAAAATCATGGGCGCCATCGGGGGCAAGGGCATCAATGCCCACACCTCGAACGAGGAGACGGTGTACCAGGAAGACATCCCGAGCAACCAGCTGGAGCGCTGGGCCGCCACCGAGAGCGAGCGGTTCCGCGAGATGGTGCCGCGCCTGTTTCACACCGAGCTGGAGGCCGTGTACGAGGAGAAAAACCGCGGGCTCGACAACGATTTCAGCAAGGAGTTTGAGACGATGGGCGCGGTGCTGTACCCCACGCATCCCTACGGCACGCAGACGACCATCGGCACGATTGAGCACCTGCAAAACCCGTCCATCACCGAGATTAAGAAGTATTTCAGCGCGTATTACGTGCCGAACAACGTGGCCTTGTGTTTGAGCGGTGACTTAGATTACGACCAGACTATCCGGCTTATCGACAAGTATTTCGGCGCGTGGCAGCAGAAGCCGGTACCGGCCTTCAACTCGCCGGTGGAGAAGCCGATTACGGTGACCGTGACCAAGGAAATCCTCGGGCCGCAGTCGGAAAACGTGATGATTGGCTACCGTATGCCGGGCCGCACCACCCGCGACGGCCTGCTGCTGAAAATGCTGGACCGCGTGCTGACCAACGGTCAGGCCGGCCTTATCGACCTCGATTTGAACCAGCAGCAGAAGGTGTTGCAAGCCGCGTCGTTCCTCGATGCCAATAACGACTACTCGACCTTCGTGATGTACGGCACGCCCCGGCAGGGCCAGAAGCTGGAAGACGTGAAAGCGCTGCTGCTGGCCGAGCTGGACAAGGTGAAAAAGGGCGACTTCCCCGACTGGCTGGTGCCCGCCATCATCAACAACGACAAGCTGGAGCGCACCAAGGGCTACGAAAGCAACGTGGCCCGCGCCAGCGCCCTGTACGAGGCCTTCATCGAGCGCGTCAGCTGGGCTGATTACCTTAAGCAGCAGGACGATTTCGGCCGCCTCACCAAGGCCGACGTGGTGAAATTCGCCAACGACAACTTCGGCCAGAACTACGCGGCCATCTTCAAGCGCACGGGTAAAGACCCCAACACGGTGAAGGTGGTGAAGCCCGCCATCACGCCGGTGCCGGCCAACCGCGAGACGTCGTCGGCCTACTACAAGGAGCTGACGGCCTTGCCCGCTACGGAATTGCAGCCGGTGTTCGTCGATTACAAGAAAGACATTCAGGAGGCTAGCCTCAAGCCGGGCCTGCCGGTTCTTTACACGCAGAACAAGGAAAACGGGCTCTTCAACCTGTATTACCTGCTCGACATCGGCACCAACAACGACCCGCGCTGGGGCCTGGCCACCGACTACCTGCAGTACCTGGGCACCGGGAACTACTCGGCGGCGCAGCTGCAGCAGGAGTTTTACAAGCTGGGCTGCGCCTTTAGCGTGAACAGTGGCCCCGACCGCATTTTCGTGAGTCTGAGCGGCCTCGACAGCAACCTGGAGCCGGCCCTGCGCTTGTTTGAGCAGCTGCTGAGCAACCCGCGCCCCGATGCCGAGGCCCTGAAAAACATGGTGGCCGGCACCCTCAAGGCCCGGCAGGATGCCAAGCTGAGCAAGCAGGTGATTCTGAGCCAGGCCATGGTGAACTTCGCCAAGTACGGCCCGAAAAACCCTTTCACCAACGAGCTGAGCGAGAAAGAGCTGAAGGCGCTGAAGCCCGAGCAGCTCACCGCCCTCGTGAAGAAGCTGCCGACCTACCAGCACCGCGTGCTGTACTATGGTCCGCGGCAGCTGACGGGTAGCGCCGCCCCGGTTGACGCGGCGGAGAAGGCCGGGCAGTCGCTGGCTGCCGTGGCCCGCCCGGGTTTGCTGGATGTGCTGAAAGCCGAGCACAAGACGCCCGCCACGCTGGCCGCCGTGCCCGCCGCCAAGGAATACACCGAGCAGCCCCTAGGGCGCAAGGTGTATTGGGTGGACTACAACATGGTGCAGGCCGAAATCCTGTTCCTGACCAAGGGCGACATGTACGACAAGGAGCTGGTGCCCACGGTGGCACTCTACAACGAGTACTTTGGCGGCGGCATGGGCAGCATCGTGTTCCAGGATTTGCGCGAGAGCAAGGCGCTGGCGTACTCGGCCTCGTCGCGCTACGCGAATGCCGATAAGCTGGGCCGCTCGAACTACATTCTCAGCTACATCGGCACGCAGAGCGACAAGCTGCCCGAGGCTATGGCTGGTATGGAGGCCCTGCTGACCGAGATGCCGGTGGCCGAGGCCAACCTGGCCATCGCCAAAAATGCCATCCGCAACAGCATCAGCACCGAGCGCATCACCAAGAGCGACGTGCTGATGAGCTACGAGCGCGCCCGCCGCCTGGGCCTCGACTACGATGTGCGCCGCGACGTGTACGACCGCACCCAGAACATGACGTTTGCCGAATTGCAGAAATTCCAGACGGCCAAGGTGAAGGGCCAGAACCAGACCATTCTGGTGATTGGGTCCAAGGACCGGCTCAACTTCAAGGAGCTGGCCAAGTACGGCCCGGTGCAGCAACTGACGCTGAAAGAAATTTTCGGCTACTAACGAGAACCTATCCCACCCTTGTCATGCTGAGCGCAACGAAGCACCTTATCATCCCTGCGCTGAGTTGATTTTTTTTAAACCCACCCTGACGCGATAAGGTCCTTCGCTGCGCTCAGGATGACATTTCTGATTTTAACACCCTTTGTAACATGGCAGAGCAGAAAATCACCATTAAAAATGGCAAGCTGAACGTTCCGGACAAACCCACCATCCCCTTCATCGAGGGCGACGGCATTGGTCCGGACATTTGGCGTGCTTCCAAACTCGTGTTCGATGCGGCCGTGGAGAAAGCCTACGGTGGCAAAAAGCAGCTGATGTGGAAGGAAGTGCTGGCCGGTGAGAAAGCCTATAAAAACCTGAACAACTGGCTGCCCGCCGAAACCCTCGATGCTTTCCGCGAATACCTCGTGGGCATCAAGGGCCCGCTGACGACGCCCGTGGGCGGCGGCATCCGCTCGCTGAACGTGGCCCTGCGCCAGGAACTGGATTTGTATTCCTGCGTGCGCCCGGTGCGCTACTACAACGGCGTGCCCTCGCCGGTGAAGCACCCCGAGCTGACCAACATGGTCATCTTCCGCGAAAACACGGAGGACATCTACGCCGGCATCGAGTATATGAACGGCACGCCGCAGGCCCAGAAGATGCTGGAATTCCTGCAGGACGAGATGGGCGTGAAGAAAATCCGCTTCCCCGATTCGTCGTCGTTCGGCATCAAGCCCGTGTCGAAAGAAGGCACCGAGCGCCTCGTGCGCGCGGCCATCAACTATGCCCTGGCCCACAAGCTGCCGAGTGTGACCATCGTACACAAGGGCAACATCATGAAGTTCACCGAGGGCGCCTTCAAAACCTGGGGCTACGAGCTGGCCGAGAAGGAATTCGGGCAGAAGGTATTCACCTGGGCGCAGTACGATAAAATCGTGGCCAAGCAGGGCGTGGCCGTGGCCGATGCCCTGCAGAAGCAGGCGCAGGAGCAGGGCAAGCTCATCATCAAGGACAGCATCGCCGATGCCTTCCTGCAGCAGATTCTGCTGCGCCCGGCCGATTACTCGGTGGTGGCGACGCTGAACCTGAACGGCGACTACATCTCCGACGCCTTGGCGGCCATCGTGGGCGGCATCGGCATCGCGCCGGGCGCCAACATCAACTACCTCACTGGCCACGCCATCTTCGAGGCCACCCACGGCACGGCGCCCAAGTACGCCGGCCAGGACAAGGTGAACCCCGGCTCGGTTATCCTCTCGGGGGTGATGATGCTGGAGTACATGGGCTGGAAAGAGGCCGCCGCCCTCATCAACAAGGGCCTCGAAGCGGCCATCGCCAGCAAGCGCGTGACCTACGACTTCGAACGCCAGATGGAAGGCGCCACGCTGCTCAAATGCTCGGAGTTCGGCGCTGAGATTGTGAAGAATATGTAGTAGCTTGGCACTTGCCAATCTAAACGAAAGAACCCCGCGTTGGCTTTGGCTGGCGCGGGGTTTTTGCTTTCACTCAATTCATGAACAAGCTTCTTAGATTTTTTGCAAGAGAATTCATCGTGCATTCTAAACATGCTCTCATTGCTGCTATTATTGCGGCAATCGCTTTTCTTGCGCTCTATTTTATAAAACAACCGGATTATTATACCCCGCAAGAGATTGCGGCTGACCAACTATCCAATGATTCTATCAAAGATGCTAACTACGCCAACGGTCAGCAACATCAAAAACGCAGGAAGACCGAATATGACAAGTATGAGAATCTGGAAGCTCCAACTGTTATAACTGGTCACAGGGGTATTAAAAGTGAATATGCAGTTAGCGTTGTTGCGGGTGAAAATTTGACTTTGGTCAATGATAATGTAAAAGCCAATTTTCTTGACCATATTTTTCGTAATGCTTCCACAGTATTTCTGTTAGTTTTTTTCTTGTTGTTTGTACGTCATTATTTCGTCATGATTTTTCAATAGCCGGAGCTAAATCGCTTTGACGTAAATTAGTATAAATAATGCCAGTCATCCTCCGCGTCGGCCCGTACCGCTTCTTCTTTTATAGCAACGAATCGAACGAACCACCGCACATTCATGTGCGGGCTGTTGGCAGCGAAGCTAAGTTTTGGCTGGTTCCGGTTAATCTTGCGTTCAATCACGGATTCAGTGGCCCGGAACTAAACTCCGTCGCAAAGCTGATTCAAGAATACCAACCCATTTTTTTGCAAGCTTGGAATGATTACTTCGCCTAACGGGCAGCCGCTTACTCGCTCTTTCCGCCCTACCACGGCCCTAGCCCAGGCGGTTACTTTTGATGATATTACCATGCACGTCCAACTTACCGATGGCCGCACGGTAAGCGTACCGCTGCTGTGGTTCCCACGGCTGCATGCTGCTGCACCCGAGCAACGGCAGCGCGTAGAAATAGGCGGTGGTGGTCGTGGGCTACACTGGGATGAGTTGGATGAAGACCTATTGGTAGCTGGTCTACTAGCCGGCGGTAACTAATTAGTTGAAAGACGACCATTATGACAACCCTGGAGCAAGTCATATACGAACTGCAGTTCCTTACTGAGAAGCAGCTACAAATAGTGTATGATTTTTTGCAGGAACTGAAGGCTCGGGATAAAAAGTGCCTGGAATCAGTCAGAGATGGCACAATCCCTGACGCGGACGTATAAAAAAAGCGGGCGCCCCCACCGGGGCGCCCGCTTCCATTTCCAGCCCACCCAACCTACGCTCCTTCCTCCCCGCTTTCCTTCTGCTCGCGCCGCACCTGCTGCAGCACCTTGCGCAGCGTGTAGTCCTTGAGCTTGGGGTCGCCGCCGTCTTTGTAGAGGCTTTTGCCGTCGGCCAGCAGCTGCTTGAGGAAGCCGTAGAGGGCCGTGAACAGCTTCACGTTGTCGGCCGTGAGCAGGCGCTGGTCGCTGAGGCTGCTGCCCTGGGTGGTGCGGTCGGCTACCAGGTTGTCGTAGAGGGTTTGCAGCTGGTTGATTTCCTCCTCCGTCAGGCCTTTGTCGGTGAGGGCTTTTTTGTTGTCCGCGATGTTCTGGAGCAGGGTGCGCAGGCTTTCGGCGAGGCCCTCGTGCTCGTCGTCGTTGCGGTCGCGGCGCACGGCCTCGATGCCGAATTTTTTGAGGGGCAGCGTGAGGCCCTCGGCGCGGCGCACGCGGGCTTCGAGGCGGTTGAGCAGGCGGGGTAGGGCCTCGACGAGGCCCTCGATGCGCTGGGTGACGAGCTGCCGCTGGGCGATGCTGGTGCTGCTGCGCACGACTTTGCCCACGGCGGCGACGGCCTTGTCGAAATCGGTGAGGAATTTGGGTTTGTAGTCGTCGGGCAGCAGGTCCACGAAATCGGCCTGGTCGCGCAGGTAGCTGGCGCGAAACAGGCGGGCCAGCGGTAGTAGCTCGCTGACGCGAAAGGAGAATGGTAGTTGAAATTCAGCCATGAGTTTGAGAGGGTAAGAGTGAGAGATTAACGCCGCAATAGTACGATTTTTTCAGTAATCCGGAAACCGCAGTTTGTGGTGACGATTGGCAGGCTCCCGGAACGATTGGCGGGCTTTCCGGAACGATTGGCGAGTGTCCGGAACGATTGGCGGACTTGCCGGAACGATTGGCGAACTACCCGGGACGATTGGCGGCTTGCCGGGACGATTGGCGAACTTTCCGGGGCGATTGGCGGGATTTCCGGGACGATTGGCAGGGTTCCGGAAGCATTGGACACGGTTCCGGAACGATTGGCGAACTTCCGGAGGCAGTGGAGGCAGCTCCGGGACGGTTGGCAGGCTAACCGGGCCCCTTGCCCGAGGTTCCGGAAGCGTTGGCGGCGTGGCCAGGGGCATTGGCTACGTTTCCGGAACCATTGGCGCGGCCATTTCTGCTGCGGCGCCAGAAAGCGGCCTACGAAGCCCAGCGCGCCCGTGAAGCCGCCGACGAGCAGGTAGTGGAAGACTTCGAATACCTCAAGTCGCTCGATGCGGCCGCCGCCGTGCCCCTCAGCGCCGCCACCAACTGGCGCGCCGCCCTGCGCCAGGCCGCCAGCGAAAGCCAGCGCCAGCAGCCGCTAACGTACCTGCCCCTGGTGTACGAAGACTACCTCATGCGCCAGCAGCTCGGCATTGCCCACCCCCTGGCCGCCGAGCTCCACCACCGCCGCGACACCCGCCTCTACGAGGACCAGCGCGAAGACCTGCTCGACGGCCGCGAGCTGCTCGGCGAGCCCCGCAATTTCGATTTCTAACTAAGCTACTGCCGCCGAAACGCCAGGTACTTGTCGCCGCAGCCGAAGCGCTGGTACTCGTTCAGGGCATTGCCGTAGTTCTGCACCAGCAGCATGCTGTCCTGCCAGGCGCAGCTGATGTCTTCTTCGGGGTACATACCCTTCAGGCCCACGAAGACGAAGCCCACGTCGGAGTCGGTTGCGTTGCGCCACACCCGCACCGGCCCGCGCACGCTGTCGCAGGCAAAGAAGTAGCTGGTATCGCGCCGCGTGATGGTTATCGAGAGGTCGCAGGTGGTGTCCGTCACCGTGTAGGTGCCCTCGAAGCGCGGCCGCGCCGGGGCGGCGGGCGGCGCAACTGCGGCCGCCGGGGCAGCGGTAGCGGCCGCGGCGGGGGTGTCGGGCGGAGCAGGTTGGCAGGCGGCCAGCAGCAGCGCGCTACCTAAGCAGACAACGGATTTCATGCCCCAAAGAAAGCCCGTTTACGCCCCCGGCTTCAGCCGCTGGAAGGCGTTGTTGAGCACCTCGGCCCAGGTGGGGTGGGCAATAATCATATCCACCAGCTCGGGGTAGCGCAGCCGGCCCGCCATGGCCAGCTGCAGCATGGTCATGATTTCGCCGCCCTGCTCGCAGAACACGGCGGCGCCCAGCAGCCGGTCGTCGTCGCCCACCAGCACTTCCACGAAGCCCTCGGTGAGGCCCGTCTCGTTGGCCCGGCCGATGTTGCGGGCCGGCAGCCGGCTCACGCGGAAAGGGATTTTCTGCTCCTTCGCCTGGTTTTTCGACAAGCCGATGCGGCCCAGCTGCGGCTCCGTAAACACCACGTAGGGGAGGGGCCGGCCCTCGGTGCTGCGCTGCTTGCCGTGCAGAATGGCGTCGCGCACAATGCGGTAGTCGTCGTAGCTGATGTGCGTGAACTGCGGGCCGCCCTTCACGTCGCCCAGCGCGTACACGCCGCGGGCGGCGGTTTGCAGGTGCTCGTTTACCTGGATGTAACCTTTCTTGTCCGTCTCCACGGCGGTGTGCTCCAGGCCCAGGTCGGTGGTGTGGGGCACGCGGCCGGTGGCCACCAGCAGGTGCGAGCCGCGCAGGTGGCGCGGGCCGTCGGGGGTATCTGCGGTGAGGGTAATCTGGTCGTCGGTGCCGCGCGTCACGCGGCGCACCTGGGCACTCAGGATAATTTCAATGCCCTCGGCTGCCAGCAGTTCCTGCAGCGGCTTGCTCACGTCGGCATCCTCGCGGGCCATCAGGCGGGGCTTGGTGTCGATGATGCTGACGCGGCAGCCCAGCCGCCGCATCATCTGCCCGAATTCCACCCCGATGTAGCTGCCACCCATGATGAGCAGGTGTTTGGGCTGCTCCGTCAGGGTCAGCAGCAGCGAGTCGCTGGTGAGGTAGCCGCTGTCTGCGAGCCCCTCGATGTCGGGCACCGCCGCCGCCGTGCCGGTATTGATGAACACCAGCGGGGCCGTCACCAGCTCTTCGCCGCCGCCCGTGAGGGCCACCGCCAGCGTGTGCGGCGCCGTGAAGCGTGCCCATCCGCGCAGCAGCGTGATGCCCTCGCGGTCTTTGGTCAGCTTGCGTTCGATGCTGTTGCGCGAGTTCTGGCGCAGCCGGTGCATCCGTCCAATCACGGCCGCGAAATCGACCTGCCACTGGCCCGGCTCAATGCCCAGCTCGCCGGCCGTGCGCACATGGTGCGCCCGCTGTGCCGAGGCCAGCAAAGCCTTGGTGGGCGCGCAGCCGTAGTTGAGGCACGAGCCGCCCAGCGAGGCGCTTTCGATGATAGCCACCCGGCGGCCGGCATCGGCCAGGGCGTAAGCCAGCGGGGTGCCGGCTTGGCCGGAGCCAATAATAAGAGCATCGAAGGGAGTAGCGGGCATAAGGAGGAGATTAGGGAGTGGGGTGCATACGGGAGGGGAGGGAAAGTGGTCGGGTGAAGTCCGTGTAGAGGTTGGGAGCTGGGAGCTGGGTGTTCGGTTCGTCAATCCGAATACCTAAAACCAAACACCCAACACCAAAATGAACGAACGGGTCGTTGTCCGATATCCTCGACCACTTTCTCTGCCGACCTTTGCCCCCACGATGAAGCTTCTGCCGCGCCTGCTCTACCTGTTGCTGCCCCTGCTCACCGGCTGCGCCTCGCTCTATTTCCCGCCGCCGCCGCACGCGCCCATGCTCACCCACAAAAACGAGTTCTACGGCAGCGTCAGCACCAACCAGCACACCAACTTCGCCCTGCAGGGCGCCTACGCCTTCACCGACCACTTGGCGGCCGCCGGCACCTTTTCCTCGCTGCACCGCCAAAAGTCTGACCGCACCGAAGACATCGACTTCGGCGAAGCCAGCCTCGGCTACTTCACCCGCCTGCCCGACCAGCGCGTGCTCGAAGTGTACGCCGGGGCCGGCGGCGGCCACACCCGCCGCCTCGAGCGCGACGAAGCCCAGCGCACCACCCGCGTCCTCGACGGCGACCTCGCCAAGTTCTTCGCCCAGGTCAACTTCGCCCGCAAAAAGCAGAAAACCCTGCGCCTCTTCCACCACGATTTTCCGCTCACCTACGGCGCCGCCCTGCGCCTGAGCTACGTGCATCTCCACGACTTCCGCATCGACGGACAGCTGCAACCCGGCATCGGCAACGTGTTTTTTGAGCCCATCACCTTCACCCGCACCCAGCTCGTGGGCCCGGTACAGCTGCAATTGATGAGCGGCCAGATTATCGGCTTCCACAAGAATGATTATCTAAAGGCCGCCAATTCGGTGTTTCAGGTGGGCCTGGTAATTAATCTGGGCGAGGGCAAGGCGGGGTTTTAAACTATACCTTGCGCGACAACTGCCATGGGAACCAGCCTCTGTCCGATAGCCAACCACAACATTTCATTCGAAGGCAGAAGCCTGGAAGAAATGATTGCCCTTATCAAGCCCCGGCTGAATAGTATTGAGCTGGTGAACAAGGATTTTTTGCTTGATTTCGCTACCAACTGGTACGAAGCCGACGAGTTTAGCACCGATGCGGAGTGGCTGCCGCAACGCGAAGACCCCCGGTATTATGACTTCGACAAGGTGGAAGCCCGGCACAAAACAATTGGCTTTGAGGGCCCTTACAACCTGAGCGTTTCTCTTGAGCCCGACCGTATTAGCTTTTTCGGGCCACCCTACCGCTACCGACAATGGTTCGGCATGCAAAACGAGGACGGCACCGAGGCCACGGAGTGGCGAAACGAATGGCGCCGATACCTTCGTCAGGTCGTGTCTGCCCTCGGCGGTGACCGGGTTATTTACGTGGCTGACAACGCGCACCCGTTGGAAAAATACCTCTACTCCGCAGACCCGGTAGAAGTCATCGAGCGGTTGCTGAGACAAGAATATGGCCCACCTGCCGCTACGCCTTGCGCGGGCAGGTCACGGCCGGCTTCTCGCTGCCACTGAGCGATGAGCAGAACAATCCCACTGCCAAACGCACCGCCCCCGTGTCCTATTTATTCAGCATGGGCTTGGTAATCCGGCCCGACCTGCTCCTGAAAAAACAACATTAGCCGCCCCCAAAGCCCCGGCCAGGAACTTCAGAAGCGGCTACTACTGCTACTGCCTGGCAACCAGGAGAACTGCTACTGCGGCGGCGTGCGCTGCCCCAGCAGGGCGTTGATATGAATAGTGTTGAAGGAACAGGCGGGAGTCAGCCCTTCGCGCACCCACACGCGCTGCACGCCGTGGTTTTGCACCTGCGTGGTGGCCTGCACGTGGCGCAGGCCCTGGTCTTTCATATACAGCTTGGTGTGCCGAATAAGGTCGGTGTAGAGGCCCCGGGCGGGGGCATTGGGCCGGGCGCCGAAGATGATGCCCTCGCCGTGCGTGGCATGCACCGTGTTGGTAGTGAAGGCCACCGCCAGCTCACCCACGTAAAACAGGAAGCATATCCGCTCGTCGCCGGGTTCCAGGCAGCTCAGGGCCCACTCCTTGTAGCCCGCCAGCACCAGCTTGGGGTCGAAGAGCGGGTTGCTGTGGTAGTGCGTACGATAGTCGGCGAAGGAGAGGTCAATCAGCTCCTCCAGCACCGCCCGGTCGGCCAGGGTGGCCCGGCGCGCCTCCAGCCTGGGGTTGCGCATGGGCTCGGGCGGATTGCTCCGCAGGTCGCCATCGAAGCGCACGAGGGTGTCGGCCACGATGGTGGGCCAGGGCAGCATGTTCAGCTGACTAACGGCGTGCTGCTCGCTGGTAGGAATACGCAGAATGGCTACATCTACCCGCTCGTCCACGATGGTACGCAGCAGGTCGTAGGGGGCTAGCTTGTCGGTGGAGCCCCGGAAAATACGCAGATTGAATCGCGCGCTTTCCAAAGGGCTAAGGTGAAGGTTCATTATTCTTAAAGCGTGGTCGTAAGTCTGATAATCAGAATGACACAGACGCCAGGCGGGCTCCGGCTATGCTAAGACAGAGCTGACAGCCTAGTACCGGGTCACGAAAAACGCCTTTGCTAAGACGCAAAAAGGGAGGCGTTGTGCGCTGGTCATTGAGGACGGCAAAGATAGGGGCTAAAAACACGCTTTGGCATAGCATAAAGATGCTATGCCAAAGGGGTAGTTTGGGCTGGTATCTTTTGATTTGCCAATCTGTTTGACCCTCACCAAGTGCAGCTGATGGCAGAACCTGCCCTGCCTCCGACTGCCTGCCTAACGGGGCCGTCATTGCTAGCTGCCGGCCGTCGCCGGCCCTGCTTCGTCGCGCACCACGTACAGCGGCCGGTTCTTCACCCCATCGAAAGTACGGGCCACATACAAGCCCACCAGGCCCAGCGCCGCCAGCAGGAGGCCGCCCAGCAACCACAGGCTGCTCAGCACCACGGCCACCCCCGACACTGCCTGCCCCAGCAGCGCCCGCACGGTCAGGTACAGCGCGCCCAGCAGCGCTACCCCCGCCAGGGTCGTGCCCATTTTCACCAGTAGCCGCAGGGGTTTGTCGCTGTAAGCCAGCACTACCGGGAAGGCCATGCGCAGCAATTGCCCCACCCGGTAGCTGCTGCGGCCCTGCGCCCGGGCGGCGTGCTCCACATCGAGCGCCCCCCGCCGGAAGCCCAGCCAATGCACCTGCAGCGGAAACGCCCGCGTGGGCTCGCGCAATTGCCCCAGCGCGGCCACCACCCGGCGATGAAAAATTCCGAAATTGCCCGACGCCGGGTCCTGCGCCGGCCCGCCCAGCCAGCGCAGCAGGCCGTGAAACAGGCGTCCGCCCAACTGCTTACTCGCCTTGTCCTGCCGCGCCACCCGGCGGGCAAACACCGCGTCGAGCTGCTGCTCGCGGGCGTAGGCGTAGAGCCGGGGAATCTCTTCGGGGCGGTCCTGCAGGTCGCAGTCCATCACCACCACCCACTCGCCGGCGGCCCGGTCGAGGCCGGCCGTCAGGGCCGCGTGCTGGCCAAAGTTGCGGCTCAGGTTCAGGCCCAGCACGTGGGGGTCGTGGGCGGCCAACTGCTGCAGGACGGCCCAGCTGGCGTCGGGGCTGTGGTCGTTGACGAAAATCAATTGGTAATCCGTCGTCAGGTCGCTCAGGGCGGCGGTCAGGCGGCGGTGCAGCTCCGGCAGGCACTCGGCACAGCCATACACCGGCACCACCACCGACAAAGACGGAGCCGCATGGCCAGGTAAGGTACCCATTAGCAGAAAAGCAGGTTATTAAGATGAATGACCGATGGTGTAAAAACACTAGCACCGGCTGACACTACTGCCAGCCGGTGCTACTGTTAAACTAAACTCTAAAAGCCGATAAAATTACTTGCTGCCCAGCACGCGCAGCATCGTCTCGCCAATCTCGGCCGGCGAATCCACCACGTGGATGCCGCACTCGCGCATGATGGCCATTTTAGCAGCAGCCGTATCATCGGCACCGCCCACGATGGCGCCGGCGTGGCCCATGCGGCGGCCGGGAGGCGCCGTCTGGCCGGCAATGAAGCCTACCACGGGCTTCTTGTTGCCGGTTTCCTTAATCCAGCGGGCGGCTTCGGCTTCCATGCCGCCGCCGATTTCGCCAATCATCACGATGCCTTCGGTTTCGGGGTCGTTCATGAGCAGTTCCACCGCCTGCTTGGTGGTGGTGCCGATGATGGGGTCGCCGCCGATGCCGATGGCCGTGGTCTGGCCCAGGCCGGCTTTGGTCAGCTGGTCAACAGCCTCGTAAGTCAGCGTGCCCGATTTCGACACGATGCCCACGCGGCCTTTGGTGAAGATGAAACCGGGCATGATGCCCACTTTGCACTCGCCGGCCGTCATCACGCCGGGGCAGTTCGGGCCAATCATCGTCAGGCCCGGACGGTCCTTCAGGTAGTGCTTCACGGCAATCATGTCCTTGGTAGGAATGCCCTCCGTGATGGTCACAATCACCTTAATGCCGGCGTCGGCAGCTTCCATGATGGCATCGGCGGCGAACGCCGGGGGCACGAAAATGATGCTGGTGTTGGCGCCGGTTTCGGCCACGGCATCGGCCACGGTGTTGAACACCGGGCGGTCGAGGTGTTGGGTGCCACCTTTGCCGGGGGTCACGCCACCCACTACGTTGGTGCCGTACTCAATCATCTGGCCGGCGTGGAACGAACCTTCCGAGCCGGTGAAGCCCTGCACGATAACCTTGGAATCTTTATTAACCAGAACGCTCATTCTTGGGTGTTTTTGGGGTGAAGAAGGGGAGGGGCCAGCCCGGAGGGCCGTACCGCGTGCAAAAGTAGGGCTTTTTGGGGGGAGGGCAAGGCAAGGGCGGCCGGGAAAAACGGAATAAAAGAACGTCATGCTTCACTGCGTTCAGCATGACGTTCTTTTATCACTCAACCCGCCACTAATGCCCCCGCCAAAACCCGTACCTTTGTCTCCCATTCCCATCCGGCAACTCATTTTCCGCTCTCGCATTCGCACATGTACCACAATCACATCATTGAGGCCGTCGGCCATACTCCCCTCGTCAAGCTCAACAAAGTCACCGATGGCATCAAAGGCACGGTGCTGGCCAAAGTGGAGTATTTCAACCCCGGCAACTCGGTGAAGGACCGCATGGCTATCCGCATGGTGGAAGACGCCGAGAAGGCCGGCCTGCTCAAGCCCGGCGGCACCATCATTGAAGGCACCAGCGGCAACACCGGCATGGGCCTGGCCCTGGCCGCCATCGCCAAAGGCTACAAAACCATCTTCGTGATGAGCGACAAGCAGAGCAAGGAAAAGCAGGATATTCTGCGCGCCGTGGGTGCCCAGGTGGTCGTCTGCCCCGTAGACGTGGCCCCCGAAGACCCGCGCAGCTACTACTCGGTGGCCAAGCGCCTGAGCGAGGAAACCCCGAATTCCTACTACCCTAACCAGTACGACAACCTCTCGAACGCCGCCGCGCACTACGCCACCACCGGCCCGGAACTCTGGACCGGCACCGAGGGCCAAATCACGCACTACGCCGCCGGCGTGGGCACGGGCGGCACCATCTGCGGCGCCAGCAAGTACCTGAAGGAGCAAAACCCGAACATCGTGACCGTGGGCATCGATACTTATGGCTCGGTTTTCAAAAAGTATAAAGAAACCGGGATTTTTGACCATAACGAAATCTACCCCTACAAGACCGAAGGCATCGGCGAAGACATTCTGCCCAAGAATGTGGACTTCGACCAGATTGACCTTTTCATCAAAGTGCGCGACGAAGACGCGGCTGTGATGACGCGCCGCCTGGCCAAGGAAGAAGGTCTTTTTGTGGGCTGGAGCTGCGGCTCGGCCGTTTTCGGTGCCTTGGAATACGCCCGCGAGCACCTCAAGGAGGAAGACACGATGGTCATCATCCTGCCCGACCACGGCACCCGCTACCTGGGCAAAATCTACAACGACGACTGGATGCGCGCCCAGGGCTGGTTGTAGGCCAAAATGAGGAAAATTGTAAATTCCGTAGTAATTTCGTAGCCAACGCTACTCCAAATCTATCCCGGTGCCATGTCAGCAAGCTTAAATCATATCGTGCTGGTGGATGATAATGAAACCACGAGTTTCCTTAACAACCGCCTCCTGGGCCGGCTGGGCGTCGCCGAGCAGGTCAGCACCTTCTCGCGGGCCGATGAGGCCTTCGAGCAAATCTGGGGCGAGCACGGCACCGACGCCGCGCCCAAGCCCGATTTGGTGTTCGTAGACCTGAAAATGCCCGGCGTATCGGGCTTCGAGTTTCTGCAACTCTACAGCGCCCTGCCCAAGCCCGTGCAGGAGCAAACCGTGATGGCCGTGCTCACCACCTCCATGCACAGCGCCGACACGGCCCGCGTGGCCGAATACCCCAACGTGGAATACCTGACCAAGCCGCTGACCGAGGAAAAGATGCAGAAGCTGCTGGAAAAGCGGTTCCAGTCGGCCGCGTAGGTTGATTTAATGATTTAATGAAAAAATAAAGCGCCCCGGCTAGTGATAGCCGGGGCGCTTTTTTATACGGCTATGTTCCGTCTTGTCATGCTGAGCGCAGCGAAGCACGACAAGACGGAAGCTCGGCGACTACTCCACGAACCGAAATGCCTCCCCATCAAACAAGCCTTTGTCGCTGAGCTTGAGGCTGGGAATCACCAGCAGCGCCATAAACGACAGCGTCATAAACGGCGCCTCCAAGGGCGAGCCCAACTGCTTGGCCAGCGCATCGACGGCGGTGTAGGCCTCGGCCACCTGCGTTCCCTCCTGGTCCGACATGAGGCCCGCTACGGGCAGCGGCAGCAGCAGTTCCGTGCCATCAGCCCCCACGGCTGCCAGGCCGCCCTTGGCTTCAATCACTAGATTCACGGCGCGGGCCAGGCTCTCGTCGTCGCAGCCCACGGCGGTGATATTGTGCGAGTCGTGCCCCACGCTGCTGGCCAGTGCCCCATGCTGCAGGCCGAAGCCGCGGATGAAAGCCACGGCCGGCTTGGCGCCCGGCTGGTAGCGGTTGACGACGGTAAGCTTGAGAATATCCTGCGCCATATCGGGCACCGAGAGGCCATTTTCGGTGGGCACCGGCAAGTTGAGGCGGGCGGTGATGAGCTGCCCGTCGAAGCACTCGATGACGGGTAGTGTGGGTTGCGGATTGATGACAGGCAGAGCAAAATCGCCCGCTGTGAAGGGCTGGGCGTGAAAATTATTGACTACTGCAATAGGCGTGGCGGGCAGCAGCGACTGGCCGTTTTCGGCTACTAGCTCGCCGTTCAGATAGGTTTGCAGCACCTGGAAGTCCCGCAAATCCTGGACGACGATAAAATCCGCCGGGTCATCGACTTGCAGCAGCCCGACGGGCAGGCGGTAGTGATGCACGGGATTGATGCAGGCCACGCGCAGGGTGCTGAAGACGTCGGCCCCGAGGGCTACGGCACGCTGTACCAGCTGGTTGATGTGGCCCAGCACCAGCGTGTCCGGGTGCTTGTCGTCGGAGCAGAACATCAGGTTGGGGTAATGCTGGGGCAGCAGCTCGATGAGGGCGGCAAAATTGCGGGCCGCTGAGCCCTCGCGGATGAGGATTTTCATGCCCACGGCCAGCTTGTCTCGGGCCTCGTCGGCGGTGAAGCACTCGTGGTCGGTGCTGATGCCGGCGCTGGCGTAGCGGGCGGCATCGGCGCCGCGCAAGCCGGGGGCGTGGCCGTCCACGGGGCGGCCGGCGGCTTGGGCCAGGGCAATTTTCTGCATCACGTCGGCATCACGGTGCAGCACGCCGGGCCAGTTCATCATCTCGGCCAGGTAGCCGATTTTGGGGTTGTCGAACAGCTTTTCGATGTCGGCAGCCGTTATTTCGGCCCCGGCCGTCTCGAACGGCGTGGCCGGCACGCAACTCGGTGCCCCGAAACAGAACTTGAAGTGCGAGTGCGCCGCGTTTTCGAGCATGTATTCGACCCCGGCCACGCCCAGCACGTTGCCGATTTCGTGCGGGTCGCTCACGGTGGCCACGGTGCCGTGCGTCACGGCTAGGCGGGCAAATTCGCTGGGCACCAGCAGCGAGCTTTCGATGTGGACGTGAGCATCGACGAAGCCGGGCAGCGCGTAGGGCAGCGCCGTGTCGATATCGGCCGCGCCGGTGGGGGTGATGGCTGCAATATGACCATCGACTACCGCAATGGTAGCGGGCTGAATGGAACGGGCAAAGATGTCGACAACGTTGGCCGTGAGGATAAAGGAAGCGGGCATGGGCGCGGAAGTGAGGCAATAAAACCGGCTTCGGGCCGGTTACAGGCCCGCAAAGAACTTATATTTGAGCAAACAAACCCCCGTGGTCGTGAAAAAGATGCTGTCCGTGTTGCTGCTATTGGCGGTGATATTTGGGGTGGTGGCCAGCAGCGGCTGCGCCCGCCGCTCAAGCCTGCAGAAGAAAACCAAGATGTACAAGCGCCGCGCCGCTCACGGCAATGCGCCGTGCCCCTGCGATTCGCACTAGTTGTACTTTTTATGCCCCGTTTAAGCCTCATTTTATTAGCATTGCTGCTGTTGGCGCCCTGGCTCAGCCCCGCCAAGCCCAAGCCGACGCCCATCGTGTACCAGGAAGGTCGCTACCGCCTGGCCAACGGCCAGCAGCTGCGCGGCCAGCTCTGCCTGGTGGGCGATAATGACCTCCTGATAGCCGCCACCGACACCACCCCAGCCAAAAAGCTGGCCGCCGCCGAGGTCCGGAACTTTGTGATTGGCGCCGACTCGTTTGCCACGCTCCGCAACTACGACGTGGTAGTGAACGGCGTAGTGACGCACTACACCCACGGCATGGTGCAGGTGTGCCCGGCCGGCGCGGGCCTGGCAGTGTACCGCGTGCAAGGCGTAATGGAAGTGCTGCGCGGCGTGCAGGACCCCGCCATGAAATACATTCTTCGGGGTGTTTCGGGCGGCGCGGCCGGCATTGCCACCGGGGCGCTGCTCGATAACCTGAACGACGCTCCCAACGGGTATTTTAAGGAGGAGCTGGTGACCTTGTACCTGTTGCGGCCGGCCACTGCGGCGCCGCTGCTTACGCTCCAGCCCAATACCACTGAGGCCCGTAAGCATCTGAAGCTGGCAATGGCTGGCGATGAAGTGCTGACAAAGAAACTGCGCAGCGCCATTATGAGCGAAGAGGGAATTGCCAAGCTCCTCGCCGAATATGCTACCCGCCATCCCCGCTAACTTATGCCCGATTCTCCCCAGGTAACCGCCCTGCAAACCGCCGCCGAGCAGGTACGCCAGCAGCTCAACCTTCCCGCTTTCAACGCCGACGCCGTCACGCACCTCGCTCGTTTCATCGAAGTGCAGCGCACAGAGTTGCCCACCGCCGAGCGCGAGGGCGTGGTGACGGCGCTGGGCTGTTTTCTGGGGCAGTGCCTGGTGCAGACCTACCGGGGCGAATGGGCGGCCGGGCGCGACGGCACCACCGGCGTGGGCATCGCGAACCGTTTTTTTTTCAATCCTTTCCAACTGGTGAATACTCAACTGAATGAGGGGGAAAGCGCGTCCGTAGCCACGTTTTTTGCCTCGGTTCCGGCCCGGCTGGCGGCCCCACCCGCCGCTCGTAAGGGCTGGATTTCGTAATCTTGCGGGGCCATTGGCCGTACTCGCGTCGTTATGAAACCACTCGTTATCGCCATTGACGGCTACTCTTCGTGCGGTAAAAGCACGACAGCCAAAGCCGTAGCTGCCGCCCTGCATTACGCTTACGTCGACACCGGCGCCATGTACCGCGGCGTCACGCTGTATCTGCTCGAAGCCGGCATCGCCTTCGACGATATGGCGGCCATCGAGCAGGCTTTGCACGACATTCACATCAGCTTCAAGCGCCACCGCGCCACCGGGCGCAACGAGCTGTGTTTGAACGGTAAGATTCGCGAAGACGACATTCGCCAGATGCGCATCTCCAACCTGGTGAGCGAGGTGTCGGGCATTCCCATGGTGCGGCACGCTATGGTGGCGCAGCAGCAGCGTATGGGCCGCAAGCGCGGCGTAGTGATGGATGGCCGCGACATCGGCACCACCGTTTTCCCCGATGCGGAGGTGAAGGTGTTTATGACCGCCGAGGTTGAAATTCGGGCCCGCCGTCGGCAGGAGGAGTTGGCCGCCAAAGGCGAGCACGTGGAGCTGGTTGACATCATCGAAAACCTGCGCAAGCGCGACCACCTCGATTCGACCCGCACCGAGAGCCCGCTACGCCGTGCTCCTGATGCCGTACTGCTCGATACCACGCACATCACCATCAGTGAGCAGGTTGATTTCGTGCTCGACCGGACCTCGTCGGCGCTGTTTGCGACTTATGGCGAGTGGATAGGCAAGACCAGCGCCTAAACATTTCCGTACCTTTGCAACCCGGCGCACAGGCCCGGTGTTGACGTAGGAACATGAAGGTCACGATTGATAAGAATTCCGGTTACTGCTTCGGCGTCGAGTTTGCCATTCAGATGGCCGAAGACGAGCTGGCGCACGAAAACACGCTGTATTGCCTCGGCGATATCGTGCACAACCGCATGGAAGTGGAGCGCTTGCACCAACTGGGCCTGCGCATCATCGACCGCGAGCAGCTGGCCGAAATCCACGACTCGAAGGTGCTCATCCGGGCCCACGGCGAGCCGCCCGAAACCTACCAGCTGGCCCTGCAAAACAACCTGGAGCTGATTGACGCCTCCTGCCCGGTGGTGCTGAAGCTGCAAAACCGCGTGAAGCACGCCTTCGACGCGACCACGCGCCAGGATGGCCAAATCGTCATCTACGGCCAGCCCGGCCACGCCGAAGTAGCGGGCCTTACGGGCCAGACCGGCAACCGCGCCATCATCGTGATGAACGAGACCGACCTCGACCAGATTGACTTTTCGCGCCCCGTCACGCTCTTCAGCCAGACCACCAAAAGCACGGCCGGCTTCTACAAAATGAAGGCGCTAATCGAAGCCCGCATCGCCGCTGCCGGGGGCGACCTGCAGAGCTTCGACGCCAACGACAGCATCTGCCGCCAAGTAAGCAACCGCGAGCCGCAACTGGCCAAATTCGCGGTGGAACATGATGTTATCGTGTTCGTGAGCGGGCGCAAAAGCTCCAACGGCAAGGCGCTTTTCACGGTAGTGCAGCAGCATAATTCCCGCAGCTATTTCGTGGAAAACGAGGCGGAAGTGGAGGATGAGTGGTTTGTGAGCGCCGAAACCGTGGGCATCTGTGGGGCCACCAGCACGCCGCTGTGGCTGATGCGCCAGGTGCAGGAGCGCATTGAGGCGGTGGATGTAGTGCTGGGATAGAACGATAAGCTCCCCTCCTTGGAAAGGAGGGGATGTTTTGCCGCAGGCAAAACGGGGGTGGTTCGCCCGGTCGCGCCGCCTGGGCTTTTGCTACCTCTGATAAAGATTTACTGCGTCTTTCCAACGGCGCGACCTGACTAACCACTCCCGTTGGCTCCGCCGAACTTCGTTTCGGCGCTCTTCGCGCCTCATATCCCTTCCTTTCCAAGGAGGGGAGCTTGACGTTCTTACTTCTTCAGCATCCGCTTATACACCCGAGCAATAGCCGGTTGCGGCAGGTGCAGCACGTACATGGTATGCACCACGAGGTGCGTAAACTCGGTGCGCACCACGCCGTGCTGCAGATACTTGCGGGCCGAGGTAACTACGCTCTGCGGCAGCACTACGAAGCGGGCCAGGCGCTTGATACGGTCCACGATTTCGACGTCTTCCATTAATAATAACCGCTCGTTGAAGGGGCCGAGGCGGCGGAAGAGGCGGGCTTGCACGAACAGGCTTTGGTCGCCGAACTGGAAGTGCGGGGCGTTGAAGCGCGAGGCCCAGCTGCTGGTGCGCAGCACCCAGTGCCGCACGTTGAAGCGCAGGCGGAAGCAGCCGCTGCGGAACCCGGCAGCCAGGGCGCGGCGGATGATGTGGCCGAAATTGGCGGGCGGCAGCGTGTCGGCGTGCAGGAAGTAGAGGACTTCGCCGCGGGCGTTTTCGGCGCCGTGGTTGAGCTGGGCGGCGCGGCCCCGGCGGGGGGCCAGCAGCAGCCGGGCGCCGTGAGTTTGGGCGATGGCGGCGGTGGCATCAGTGCTGCCGCCGTCGCAGACCAGGATTTCGTAGGCGATGCCGGTGCCGATGTTGGCGACTAGGTGAGGCAGGGTGGTCGTCAGGGCCTCCGCTTCGTTGAGTGCGGGGATGATGATGGAGAGAAAGGGAGTGGAAGTTAGGGCCGGGTCCATACATCGGAGAGGATGACAATAACCATAAACAAGATAAACAGCGCTTTGTAGGTGAGCGAGCGGCGGCGGCTGCGTACCACTTTGGGGCCGCTCCACCAGCGGAAGCCGCCCAGCAGCGCAAAAACGGCCAGCACCAGCAGGTAGAAGCCGACGTCGAGAATGTCGAAAGTGCCGTCGGTGATGTGCAATAGTTGCAGCAATTCGATGCCCAGCGCCATGCCCAGCGGCAGCAAACTGAGCAGACGGCTGCGCGAAAAAGAGCCGAACCACAGAAAGGCGTACATCCAAAGCGCCCCGGGCAGGTTATACACCAGCCACTGGCCGTAGCGAAGCCGCCACATGGGCGGCTCGATGGATAGCAGAGAGTAAATCAGCTTGTTGATGATGGTGTCGGGTGAGCGAAACAGCACGTAAATCACCAGCGCCACCAGCAGTGGCAGCAGGCAGGTAAACAAAAGCTGGCGTTTGCTTTTCATGCGGCGCCTTGGGGTTTGGTGATTTGCACGATGCTCCAGTAGCCGGGCTTGAGGGTGGTGATTTCGGGGCGGTGCAGGCCGGCGGTGAGGGCGCTGAGTGGGAAGTAGTTTTTGAAGCCCAATACTTTGCCGATGGGCGTGAGCAGGCGGTCGGCCAGCCGGAGCGGGCCCTGGGCCGGGGTGAAGTGGTTGAGCAGGTAGAGCCGGCTGCCGGGCGCCAGCGCCTCGTAATAAGCCTGCAACACCTGGGCGGGCTCCCGCACCACCGAGAGCACGCTGCAGAAAACAATCTGCTCGAAATCAGCGGCGCGGCTGGCATATTCTTCGGCCGAAGCTTCAGCCAAAGCCAGCGGCAAAGTGGGAAATTGGGTTGCTTTGGCCTGCGCGGCCTGGAGCATCGGCGCCGAGCAGTCGATGGCCGTGACGTGCTTGCGCTGCGCATCATAAAACGGCAGCGAGATGCCCGTGCCCACGCCCACTTCCAGCACGCGCCGGCCAGGCTGAGCATTGACGGCGGCCACCAGCTGCCGCACCAGCGGCTGGTAGAAGCGACGCAGCGCTAGGTCGTACACCCGGGCAAAGAGGAAATAACGCAGGTTATTAAGCCGGGTGCTCATGCGGCAGTAAGGGAAGCAAAGGGCGTACGATGAGGCAAGATAGGCGCTGGCCGCCGGCTGGCCGGGGCAACCGGTTTTGCCGTACCTTTAAATAACCGCTAACGGCCTGCTCCCATGAAAGCCTACGCCCACCTCAACCCGCCCACCGCTGCCCCGCCCGCCCCGCGCAGCTGGTGGCGCCGGGCCCGCTACAACACCGCCGGCCTGATTAGTATCATTCGGGGCGACATTATGCACAACACCCTGGGCGCCTACCATGTGCTGCGCCTGTGGCACGTGCAGAAGCTGACGGCCGGCCTGGTGAGCAAAACCCACCCCTGGGCCACCGGCCTCAACCCCGACACCGACGCGCCGGTGTGGCCGCAAAACGTGGTATTTCGGACCGCGCCCACGCCGGGGCTCGACTGTGAGGCCGACGAGGTAATCCTGCGCAAGGTGGGTAATTTCCTGGCCGACATGGTGAAGAAATCGGCCCAACTGCCCGAGATTCCGCACGGGCCGGAGCGGCGCATGCCGCACGTCGTCAATTACCTGCACGGCTCGGTGCATTACAATGGCCTGTGGCTGCTGTTCAATGATTTCGTGGAAGCCAAGCAGCTGTTTTCGGACCCCGCGTTTCGGCGCGAGTTCCGGCGGGTGGTGCGGCAGGAGAAGCGCGAGGTGACGCTGATTTTCCGCGAGCGCAAGTACAGCCCGCTGGAGTACGCCTACTTTTCGGGCTTCATCATGGCCAACCTGCCGTGGTTTGCCAACGTGAACGGGCCGGGCAAAAAGGTGATGTGGGGCAACCCCTCGCCCTACCCGGCCATGAACATCATTAACGGCAGTTGGGTGCGCGACGTGGAGCAACTGCGGCGCGGGCGCCCCGGCTTCCAGCGCCCGCCGGTGCAGGCCGAGGCCTATTTTAATGATGCCTACGGGCGGCCGGTGCAGCCCTATTATTTCGCGGAGCGGCTGGTGGCCTACGTGGAGAATGAGTGGGTGCGGCGGCGCGGCTTCGATGCGGGCTTGTTCTTCATCAACCGCAAGAAAATCGACCCGCGCATCTACGAGAAATACCTGGCCGATAAGGCGACGCTGAATGAGCGACATACGCTGGTGCCGAGCCCGTTTAAGAAGAAGTAGGGAGTGGCCGGACGAACCGCGGCGCGGAATTCGCCCGACCACTCCGCCCACTTACGCCAGCTCCCGCTCGTAAATGCGGCGGCTTTCGTCGTCGAACACCACGAACTCCACCACCTGCGGAAACTCATTCTCCCTCAGAAACTGCCGCACCTCGCGCACGGCAATGGCGGCAGCTTCCTTTTTCGGGTAGCCATAAATGCCGGTGCTGATGCCGGGGAAGGCTAGGCTTTCCAGCTGGTTTTCGGCGGCCAGTTGTAGGCTATGGCGGTAGCAACTGGCCAGCTTTTCGGGCTCGCCCCGGTGGCCGCCATTCCAGACCGGACCGACGGTGTGAATGACGTACTCGGCCGGGAGACGGCCGCCGGTGGTAATAACGGCCTCGCCCGTAGGCAAACCTTCGGGATAACGCTGGGCACGGATTTTTCGGCAGGCTTCGACAATCTGGGGGCCGCCGGCGCGGTGGATGGCCCCATCGACGCCGCCCCCGCCGAGCAGGCTGGAGTTGGCGGCATTGACGATGGCCGCGACTTGGCGGCGGGTGATGTCGCCCTGCACGAGGCGGAGGCGGGAATCGGGAGGAGTAGGCATGAGAGGCGGACGCTTGGGTAGCGGTTTTCGGCGTTTCGGCCGGAAAAGTTGCGGCTTGGGTAACGGGAATTTGCGGCCGGGGGGTGAAAAAGTGCTGTTTTACATCATCAACCACCACAAAACACCTCTCTTATGGAACCCACGAACCTCATCCCCGCCCGCGACCCGCAACTCTGGCAGCTGGCCGAAAGCCGCGCCCGCTTCAAGTCGCACCTCTTCACCTACCTCGCGGTGAATGCCTTGCTGTGGGTTATCTGGGGCGTGACCGACCACGGCCACTACGACCGGCTGCCCTGGCCCATCTGGTCCACGGTGTTCTGGGGCATCGGGCTGCTTTCGCAGGGCCTGCGCACCTACGGCGGCTGGAACAAGCAGGGCCTGGCCGAGCGCGAGTACGAACGGCTGCAGCGGCAGCGGTAGAGCCAGCGCTGCAACCTTGCCCGCCCCGGCCCGGTTAGCAGGCCATGAATACCTTCCGACTGCTGGCCGCCCTTGGCCTGCCCGCGCTGGCGCTGGCGGCCGCCGTGGCCGCCCGCCCCGCGCCCACCGCCCCCGCCGCCGATGCCAACCTGGCCAAAATCAAGCTGCCGGCGGGCTTTCGCATCAGCTACTTTGCGCAGGGCGTGAGCGGCGCCCGCGAGCTGGCCGTGGGCGCCGACGGCACGGTGTACGTGGGCTCGAAGGAGCAGGGCAAGGTATACGCGCTGCCCGATAAAAACCACGACGGCAAGGCCGACGAGGTCATCGTCATTGCCAAAGGTCTGAACAGCCCCAACGGCGTAGCCCTGCGCCAGGGCAGCCTCTACGTGGCCGAAATCAACCGCATCATTCGCTTCGATAACATCGCGGCGAACCTGAAAAAAGCGCCCAAACCCGCCGTGGTGTACGCCAAGCTGCCTGCCGACGAGTGGCACGGCTGGCGCTACATCGCCTTCGGGCCCGATGGGCTGCTCTACGTGCCGGTGGGCGCGCCCTGCAACTCCTGCCAGCCCACCAAGCCCGTGTACGCCACCATCAACCGGCTGAATGCCGATGGCACGGGCTTCCAGAATTACGCCAAGGGCGTGCGCAATACGGTGGGCTTCGACTGGCACCCGGTGACGAAGGAACTGTGGTTTACTGACAACGGCCGCGACAACTTGGGCGACGACCAGCCGGCCGACGAGCTCAACCGCGCCCCCAAGGCCGGGCTGCACTTTGGCTTCCCCTACTTCTTCGGCGGCGATGTGGCCGACCCCGATTTCGGCCCCGGCCAGTCGGCCGACAACTTCGTGAAGCCCGCCCGCAAGCTGGGCGCCCACGTAGCCGCGCTGGGTATGAAATTCTACACCGGCCGGCAATTCCCGGCCGCCTATCGCAACCAGATTCTCATTCCCGAGCACGGCTCCTGGAACCGTAGCCAGAAAAGCGGCTACCGCATCATGCTGGTGAAGCTCGACGCCGCCGGCACCAAAGCCCAGAGCTACGAACCCTTCGCCGAAGGCTGGCTGCAGGGGCAGCAGCCCTGGGGCCGCCCCGTGTGCCTGCTGGTGCTGCCCGACGGCTCGCTGCTGGTGAGCGACGACCAGAACGACGCCGTGTACCGGATTTCGTACGGCGGCTGAGGCTGGGAAAAGAACGACAAGCTCCCCTCCTTGGAAAGGAGGGGATGTTTTGCCGCAGGCAAAACGGGGGTGGTTCGCCCGTCCGCGCCGGCTGGGCAAAGCCGGAGCGCCCCACCCAATACCCCAAAATTCCCGGTCGCAGACCAAACTCCAGCCAATCCTCCGCCAATTCCCCGCTAACATTGCGGCGTGAAACCTCCGCTCCCCGACCTGCTCCGCTCCCGCGCCCTGGCCCGCTGGTGGTGGCTGCCGCTCCTACCCATATCCTGGCTGAGCCTGGTGTGGCGCCTGGGCGAGCGGCCCCTGCAAAACTGGGACGAAGCCCGTCTGGCCGTGAGCGCCGCCGAAATGCTGCACAACCGGCAATGGCTGCTAACGCATTACCAGGGCCAGCCCGACCTCTGGAACACCAAGCCCCCGCTGCTGGTGTGGCTACAGGCGCTGAGCATCCAGGCGTTTGGCTACTCCGAGTGGGCGGTGCGGCTGCCCACGCTGCTGGCGGCGCTGGCCCTGGTGGCGCTGGTGGCGGCCTTTGCCCGGCGCTGGCTGGGCGGGCCGCTGGCGGGGCTGCTGGCCGGGCTGTCGCTGCTCGGCAGCAAGGGTTTCGTGACGCACCACGTGGCCCGCTCCGCCGATTATGAGACGCTGCTCGTGCTCTTCACCACCGCCCAGGTGCTGGCGGGCTTTGCCTGGCTGCACACCCGGCGGCCGCGCTACCTGCTGCTGCTGGGCGCCGCCGTGGGGCTGGCCGTGCTCACCAAGAGCGTGGCAGGGCTGTTTTTGCTGCCGGGGCTGGCTATTGAGCTAACGCGCCGGGGGCAGCTGGGGCGCTTGCTGCGGCAGCCGGCGCTGTGGGGCGCGGTGGTGCTGGCGCTGGGGCCGCCCGCGCTGTGGTACGGGCTGCGCGAGCAGGCCGCCCCCGGCTACTGGCAGGCCGTGTGGGAAAACGAATTGGGCGGCCGCCTGCTGACGGCCGTGGAGCAGCACGCCGCGCCCTGGTACTGGTATTTGCTGGGCTTTATGAGTCAGAAATTCCTGCTCTGGATGCCCGGGCTGCTGGCGGCGGGCTGGGCCCTGGCCCGCCGCCCGGGGCCGCGCCCGGCCCACCGGTTGCTGACGCTGGTGGCTTGGTCGGGTGGGTTGTGCTTGCTGGTAATCAGTATTTCAAGCACCAAGCTGGCCTGGTACGATGCGCCGCTGTACCCCCTGCTGGCGCTGGTGCTGGGCGGCGGGCTGGCGCTGCTGGCCCGGCAGGTGGCGCGCCCGGCGGGGCAGCCCACCCGGCGCTGGCGCGGCGCGCTGCTGCTGGCGCTGGCCGTGCTGCCCTCGCTGGTGGCCCTGCAGCGGCGCCTAGGCAAAATGCACGCTGAGCGCTACGCCGAGGCGGAGGACGGCTACGGCCGCTTCCTGCGCAACCCGGCGGCTACCCCGGCGGCGCGCCTCACGGCCGTGCATCGCAGCTTTCGGCCCAATACCATCAGCTACAATGCGCCGCTGGAGTTTTACGCCCTGACGTACCGGCACGAGCACCCGGCCGACACCCTCGACGTGCGCTACGATGCCGATGGCCTGCCGGCCGGCCGCACGGTGCTGGTGTGTGGGGGCGCGGCCCAGCGACTCATCACCAGGCGCTACCGCACCAGCATACTGTATGCGGCTGATTCGTGTTTGACGCTGCGCGTGGACGGGCTACGCTGAAAGAACAGCAATTGGTTTGTGCCTGATTAGCTACGGCTGCTAATGATGCGGCTATTGGTACGACCAATGCGGCTGTTGATATAGCTGATGCGGCTATTAGTGCTCCTGATGTAGCTGTTAGTATAGCCAACGTGCCTGCTGGTATTGCTCATGCGGCTGTTGATAGCACTTATGCGGCTGCTTGTACTGCCAATACGGCTGTTAGTGCTAGTAATACGGTTTTACGTACTACCGATACATCTGTAGGTATTGCCAATACGTTTATTAGCATTTCTGATGCGATAGTTTGTATAGAAAATGCGTGAGATTGACACCGTAATAGCGTCAATCGTTGAATGGATACGTTAAGTAATACTGTTGCTGGTTACGGGGGCGCCTAAGCTGCTGGCTATCCGTTGCGCCTGGCGCGGCTACCCGTTCGCGCTCCAAAAATGCAGTAGCTTCGCCGCCGGATTAGCCCGTTTCCTCATGTCCGCTGTTCGCCTTCCCAAACGTCTGCTTGGCCGCCGCGAGCTGGTCGATTTTCCGGCCTTTGCCCTGGTAGGCGTAGAGGCCAAGGTCGATACCGGCGCCTACACCAGCGCCATCCATTGCACTAATATCCACACCGAAACCAATGGGCAGGGCCGCCCGGTGCTGCGGGTGCGCCTGCTCGACCCCGACCACCCCAGCTTCGACGGCCAGCCGCTGGAATTTGCCGAGTTTGGGCTGCGCGACATTCGCTCCAGCAACGGCGAGGTGCAGGAGCGCTACGTCATCCGGGCGGTGGTGCGGCTGTACGGCGAAGATTTTACCGCCGAATTTTCGCTCTCCGACCGCTCCGATATGAAGTACCCGGTGCTGCTGGGGCGCAGCCTGTTGCGCCAGGGCCGCTTCGTGGTCGACGTGAGTCGGCGCAATCTTTCGCACCGGGCGCAGGAACGCACTACCCGCCGCCGCCGTTCGTCCTGACCTAATTTTGGGGTGTTGGAACACCCCCACCCATCCATCACCCACCCCACCCAATGAAGCTGGCCATTCTATCCCGCGAGCCCAAATCGTACTCCACCAAGCGGCTGGTGGAGGCTGCCATTGCGCGCGGCCACGAAGCCCTGGTGCTCGACCACCTGCAGTGCAACCTGGTGCTGGAGAAGGGCCGCCCGGGCATCATCTACCAGGGCCAGCCGGTGGAAGATATCGACGCCATCATTCCGCGCATCGGCGCCTCGGTTACGTTCTACGGCACGGCCGTGGTGCGGCAGTTTGAGATGATGAAAGTGCGCACGGCCGTGGATAGCCAGGCCATTGTGCGCTCCAGGGACAAGCTGCGCTCGATGCAGATTCTGAGCCGCGCCGGCGTGGGCATGCCCAAAACGGCCTTCACCAACTACTCCGAAGACGTGCCGGCCATGATTCAGCAGGTGGGCGGCGCGCCGGTCATCATCAAGCTGCTCGAAGGCACCCAGGGCCTGGGCGTGGTGCTGGCCGAATCGGCCAAAGCCGCCCAATCCGTCATCGAGGCCTTTCACAACCTCAAGGCCCGCATCATCGTGCAGGAGTTCATCGCCGAAAGCAAGGGGGCCGACCTGCGCGCCTTCGTGGTGAACGGCGAAGTGGTGGGCGCCATGAAGCGCCAGGGCAAGGAGGGCGAGTTCCGCTCGAACCTGCACCGCGGCGGCACCGGCACCCTCGTAAAGCTGAGCCGTGCCGAGAAAGCCGCCGCCCTGCTGGCCACCAAGGCCCTGGGCCTGGGCATCGCGGGCGTCGATATGCTGCAAAGCGCCCGCGGCCCGCTGGTGCTGGAAGTCAACTCCTCGCCGGGCCTGGAAGGCATCGAGAAAGCTACGTCGCTGGACATTGCCGGCCGCATCATCGACTACACGGCGGCGCTGGCGGTGAAGAAGAAGGTGAAAAAGGTGAAGAAAGGGCCGGAAGCGGTGGATATGCAGTCGGATATTCCGAAGGGGCGCTAGCTCGCGGGGCTTACCATGAACAACCGCTACCTGAAATGGCTGCTGGTACTGCTGGTGCTGCTCGACCTGGCCCACACCTTCGGGCAGAGCTACTACCTGCCGCTCGATGGCGACCTGGCGCCGATTGTAGTGCCCAGCGCCTGGTATCGGCCCGTGCTGCACGACCCTTTCGGCTGGGCCGTGCTCACCAAAAATGCCGTGTATGCGGCGCCCAACCGCTTTTTTGCCCACGCGGCCATGGTGGGCTACTGGCGGCAGGTGCCGCGCTGGCTGCAGGCAGTAGCCTCGCCCATCGATAGCATCTACCTGGCCGCCGCGCTGTTCAATACCGCCGTGCAGGCCCTGCTGCTGGGGCTGCTGGCGGCCTATGTGCGGCTGCTGCTGCCCACCTTGGGCCGCAACGGGAGCTGGCTGACGGCGGCCCTGCTCACGCCGCTGTTCCAGCTCACCAGCTTCAACGCGCAGATGAGCATTCTTTCCCGCTCGCTGACGTACACCTTTTTCTACGCCTTCCCGATGGCTTTGCTGCTGCTGTGGCTGCTGCCGTTTGGGCGGGCGGCCAGCCGGGCGCAGCCGCTGCGGCTGCCGGCCCCGGTGGCCGGGCTGTGGGCGGGGTTGGCGGTGGTGCTGGCCTTCAATGGCGCCATCGTGACGGCGGCGGTGGCGGTAGTGGGGCTGGCAGTGGCCGGGCAGGGCGCCTGGGGCTGGCGGCGCACCGGGCGGTGGCCGGCGTGGTGGTCGGGGCAGGCGCTGGGGCTGGGCTTGTGGCTGGGCGTGCTGTGCGCCTGCTCGTTCTACATTGGGCGTAATAACGCGGAAAACAGCCATCTCTACA
>Ga0247804_10000172_pt1 | contig 29769 bp, 25 predicted proteins | sample UWRJL029104C1_FD_181142 | JGI IMG/M metagenome (GOLD analysis project Ga0247804, IMG submission 181142) | Plant litter microbial communities from Arlington Agricultural Research Station in Wisconsin, United States - UWRJ-L029-104C-1 | ecosystem: Environmental > Terrestrial > Plant litter >... | reverse complement strand
CAGTAGATGTAAGTTCGCCCGGCACCTATACTTTTTCAACTGCCAATACCAGCGGCTTCGGCTTTTCGGGTACCGGCGTATTTACCGGCACCGGCCCGCAAACGATCAGCCTCATGGGATCGGGTACGCCTAATACATCGGGGCCTATCGTATTCAGTCCAACCACCGGTCCCAGCACCTGTACCTTTACCGTTACGGTAGCGCCTTCGGGTCCCGGAACGGCGGTATATACACTGGATGGTTCGCCGGGCAACTGTTCGGGCGCCATCATCAACGGTACTTATACAGCGGGTACAACCGTTACCGCGGCCAATACGGTTGCCGTGCAGGTAAATGTAGGCACCATCGGTACTTACAACATCACTACGAATACCAACAATGGCATCAGCTTCACTAAAACGGGCAGCTTTACCATCACCGGTCCGCAGGCCGTAATACTAACGGCCACGGGCAGCCCAACGGTTGCCGGTATATTCAATTACACCGTTACAGCGGGCGCTGCCACCTGTACTTTTTCCGTGACTACGATTGCGGGCAGCACGCCGCCTTCCACCAACCTGGATTACCTGCCGCAAACACCGTTCAGCAACTGGTCGGCAAGGCTCGTGGGCGGTGGTCCCGGCGATACTTCGTATACGCAGGCCAGTCCGAATACAAAGGCATTTTCAGGCAATGCGTACCGCATTTTCGAAATACTCGACATGGGCAACCCCATCGATTCGCTGTACCAGCGCAAGGCGGGCACTTCTTACTATCAATACATCGATGAAGATTTTGGAATTTTAGATGCACCTTTGAACAAGGAAGTATTATTGCTGGATTCCACGGCCGCCGTAGGCGCTACCTGGACGATCAACCTGGGTAACTATACGGCCGGCGGCATACCCGTTACAGCCAAGTTCAAAGGAGAGATACTGGCCAAAGGCGCTACCGCTACCATTGCCGGCAATACGTACAACATGGTCATAAAGGTTAAATATTCATATATTGGCAATATTGGTTTTGGCGACATCGTTTTTGCAGAGGAAGAAAGATGGTATGCGAAAGGTTATGGTATGATCTACGACAAACTCAATGATGTGCCGGTTACCACCACGCAGGAATTCGAGACCACGAGAACACAGGTATTTTAGAAACATAAAATTTAAACACGAAGTTTTACTATGAAAAGGATCAACTGGTTACTGGGGATATTGATGCTGGGCCTTATTTTCAGCGCCTGCCAGAAAGAAACGGATGTGAATGGTGCGGCGACAGGAAAATTTAAAAAGGATGCGGCCGGTAACTGCGCACCCATTGCCATCAACGGTATCTTCAGGGTGGACAGTGTATTGGGCAACGACCAGTACGTGGATGTACAGGTGATATCCGACAACATAGGCACTTTCGACATTAAAACAGATACCATCAATGGTTTTGCTTTCAGTAAGAAAGGTACCATTGGCCTGGGATTGAATACCATCCGCCTTTTTGCAGGTGGCAAACCGCTGGCCGCGGGCACCAGTACGTTCACGGTGGAATTCGGTACCAGCATCTGTACATTTGACGTAACGGTGTTTGGCACTACTTCCGGCACGGCTGCTATCTACACGTTGGGTGGTGCGCCGGCTGCCTGTACGGGTTTTACGCTGGGCGGCGCTTACAATGTGGGTGTTGCGGCTGACCCCACTACCAACTTCGTCAATTTCGTGGTGAACGTTACCACGCTGGGCACTTACAATATTTCTACCAATACGGTGAACGGGCTTACGTTTTCCGGCACCGGGGTATTCACCACTACGGGCATCCAGGGCGTTACTTTAAAAGCTGCCGGTGCACCGGCTGCTACCGGTAATTTCAACTACCTGGTCTCTGTTCCAACGGGTACCTGTTCTTTTTCGGTAACGGTTGGATCCAGTGGTACGCCAACATCAGTTTATTCATTGGGCGGCAGCCCGGGCAGTTGTACCGGCGCCGTGGTTGCGGGTACTTACCAGCAGGGTGTTCCTGTAAGTGGCGCCACGGCTACCATCAGTGTAAACGTTACTACTGCGGGTACTTATGTAATATCAACCACACCTGTTAACGGTGTTACCTTTGCAGGCAGCGGAACTTTCGCGGGTACGGGTACACAAACGGTGGTGCTCACCGGTAGCGGTACGCCAACCGGCAGCGGCAACATCAACCATACGGTAACGGCAACTTCGGGCAACTGCAGCTTTTCCGTAACCTATGCACCACCACCGCCACCGGCAGCTTATACGATCGATTGCCCCGGCATCAATGTTTCGGGTACCTATACCAACGGCGTGGCATTAACAGCTTCAAACACGGTAGATATACCGGTGAATGTTACCACGGCAGGTCAATATACGCTTACCACCACGCTCAACGGCATGACATTCAGCAAGACCGGCGTGTTTGCCACTACCGGCAATCAAACCATTACGCTGAACGGAACGGGAACGCCTACGGTTACGGGTGTTAATACGTTTACGATCAATGGTACTTCAGGCAGTTGCACGTTTGATGTGACTGTGGCAGCAGCGCCGGTGCCGAGTGATTTAAAATGGCAGTTTACGGTGGGCGCAACAACTTACCAGGGGGATTGTACAGCCATACAGTTTAGCCCAGATCAAATGCTTGTAACTTCCACGAGTGGTGGTAATTTTCAATTAACGCTTACCAATGCAACCGGCCCTATCTCAACAGGTAGCTATAGCGGAACTTCTACTGCTGGAAAATATGTTTCCTTACAATATAATCTTACAACATTTTTTTCCGTTCCGGGATCGGGCTTTACAAATCTTAGCGCGAATGTTACCACCTACAATACAACAACAAATATTATTGAAGGAACGTTCAGCGGTACGGTGATCAATGGATCCGCATCTACTTTTACTGTGACCAACGGTAAATTCAAAGCGCAGTTTTAATTTGTTGGATTAGAATTTGCAGTAAGGTCAATTGAATAGGATTTATAAATATTAAAAACCAGAGCGTTGAAAAAAGCAAGCATTTATATTTTCTCTTTTGTATTGTCAGCCGTATTGTTTTCCTGTTCCAAAGAATACAGTGAAGAAAATACCGGCGATGGTACCGGCAACCCGTTGATCGTGGGCGCCGACTGCCGCATCAGTAAAATGGTGTACATCGACAGTACGTCGGGTGCGGGCATTGGTTCGCTTACCGCCGGCATCGATGCATTCGACCGCGTAACGGATGTGACCTTGTTCGACAGCCTGGGCTTTTTCCTGGTGTACAATGCGCAGCCCGTTTACAGGAACGATACGATCTTCATCAACCCCGACGAATATTTTTTAACAGAGAATACCGTAACGCGGCGGATCATAAAATTCCACGGGCTCACGGATCCTTCTGATCCTGCTTCGCCTTTTTACGACATACTTTATATTTACAATACGGCCGGGCAGTTGACCAGCAAAAGCTACCGGCTGGCTGCAACGCCCACAACGGTTTATCAAACGGTGAATTATACGTACACCGGGGATAACATCACGCACATGGATGCGCAGGATGCCACCACCGGCGAAATGATCAAAGATGCCGATGTTACCTATTTTTCCAACGTCATTCCCAGGCGCTTTATTTATGTATTTCCTGATGAATCCGTTAATGCCAACCTGCAGCAGTTCTTTAATTTCGGTAACCGTCCTGCCAACGGCATCAAATCGTTGAAAGTGCGCAACTACGACCCGGGCAATGTGTTGAGGGATTCAACCGTATCAGTCTTCAGCAAATATGTTATGAGCAGGGACAATTATGTACTGAGCGTATTGATGGAGGGCGACGACCAGTTGAGCATTCCTGCAACGGAAAGTCTCATCCGCTTTTCCTACAAATGCAAATAAAAAAGTTGAAGGTTGAAAGTTGAAGAGGTTAATGATTGTTAGAGGAGTTAACAAGCCGGGAAAAATCTTCCATCTTACTTCTTCCTTATTAAATTAAAAGAGATCTTTAAAGATCTCTTTTAATTTATGTAATTGGTTTGAATTCGTGTTATTTAATATCTCCCACCATATTCGCCGGTATCACCCATTCATCAAATTCCTTCGGCGTTACGTATCCAAGTTTAACGGCCATTTCTTTCAAGGTTGTTCCTTCCTTGTGCGCTTTTTGCGCGATCTCCGCGGCTTTGTAGTAACCGATCTTCGTGTTCAAAGCGGTCACCAGCATCAGTGAATTATCGAGGTGCTTTCTTATGTTCTCTTTGATTGGTTCAATGCCAACTGCGCATTTATCGTTGAAGCTCACGCAGCCGTCGCCGATCAGCCGGGCGCTGTGCAGGAAGTTAAAGATCATCACCGGTTTAAAAACGTTCAGTTCAAAATGCCCGGTGGCGCCGCCGATGTTGATGGTAACATCGTTGCCCAATACCTGTGCAGCGATCATGGTGAGCGCTTCGCATTGGGTAGGATTTACTTTTCCCGGCATGATGGAAGAGCCGGGCTCATTGTCGGGGATGAATATTTCGCCGATGCCGCTCCTGGGCCCGCTCGATAGTAAGCGGATGTCGTTCGCGATCTTCATCAGGCTTACGGCCACCGTTTTCAGCGCGCCGTGCGATTCCACGATGGCATCGTGTGCCGCCAGCGCTTCAAATTTATTTTTCGCCGTTACGAACGGTAGTTTGGTCAGCTTTGCAATGTGCTTTGCCACGTTCACATCATATCCTTTGGGCGTGTTGATGCCGGTGCCTACAGCGGTTCCCCCCAGCGCCAGTTCGCCCAGGTGCGCCAGTGTATTTTTAATGGCTTTGATGCCGTGTTCCAACTGCGATACGTACCCGCTGAATTCCTGTCCTACCGTCAAGGGCGTTGCATCCATGCAATGCGTACGGCCGATCTTCACTACGTTTTTATAGGCTTTGGCTTTTTTATCCAGCGTGTTCTTTAATTTTTCGATGCCGGGAATGGTCGTTTCCATCAATATTTTATAGGCTGCAATGTGCATGGCCGTTGGAAAGGTATCGTTGGAAGATTGCGATTTATTGACATCGTCGTTCGGGTGCAGGTATTTTTCTTTGTCAGCCAGTTTGCCGCCGTTGAGTACATGGCCCCGGTAGGCCACCACTTCGTTCACGTTCATATTGCTCTGCGTACCGCTGCCCGTTTGCCATACCACCAATGGAAAATAATCGTCGAGTTTGCCATCCAGTATTTCCTTGCACACTTTACCGATGAGCGCCGCTTTTTTCTTCGGCAAAATACCGGCTTCCTGGTTGGTGAGTGCTGCCGCGTGCTTTAGGTAAGCGAAGGCGCGGATGATCTCTTTGGGCATCCTGTTGATGTCCTGCGCGATCTTGAAATTATCGATGCTGCGTTGTGTTTGCGCACCATAATAGGCGTCTACAGGCACTTTCACCTCGCCCATGGTGTCTTTCTCGATTCTGTACTCCATATTTTTTCGGGTTTTGGCAAAGGTAAGTATTTAGGGAGGTTTTGATGATTTAGGAGGTTTAGAAGTTTAGGGGAAGAAGTTGAACATAGTTGAAGGGTTGAATGTTGTTGAAGGAGGTATGATGCTTTAGGTAGGTGTAGAAGTTTAGTTTGGGACGGATGTTGCTAATTCTTTTCTCCTTTGTAGAAGGGCTGGGTGACGTCTAACTGAAATGTTTTTTATTTCGTAATCCGTAATTGGTAATTCGTAATTATCTATCCCTTATTTTTAATTACGATAAAACAATCCTGTATGAAATATCTATTGCTGGCATTCTGTAGTTGTATGTGTTGCGGGGCCTTTGCGCAACAAAAAACAGGAAACCTCATCATCATTACAACAGATGGGTTTCGCTGGCAGGACCTTTTTAAAGGAATGGATTCGGCCATTGCGAACAACCCTAAGTACAACGAGGACGACAGCGCTTATATTTTTAAAAAATACTGGTCGGCAAACGAAGGGGAGCGGCGAAAGAAATTATTGCCTTTTTTGTGGAACGAAATGGCGGCGGGTGGACAGGTTTATGGTAATCGTGCGCATGGCAACAAGGTAGATAATTTCAACCCATTCTGGTTCAGCTACCCGGGCTACAGCGAGATCATGACGGGCTATGCCGATACGGCGATCAATTCAAACGCCTACAAGGCCAATCCGAACGAAACCATTCTTGAATACTTCAACAAGCAACCCAATTTAAAGGGAAGGGTGGCTGCATTCGGCGCCTGGGAGGCGTTCGGCAGGATATTGAATGAAGAACGCAGCGGCGTCCCCGTGGTGTCGGGCTTTGATGCAACCGGCGGCGGGTCGCCCAACGCCAATGAAAAGCTGATCAATGCCATGCTCAAAGATTCGTACAAGCCTTTCGGCGAAGAGGAATGCCTTGATGTATTTACGCATTATGCGGCACTGGAAAATTTACGTTCGCGCAAGCCCAAAGTGCTGTACATCGCTTATGGCGAAACGGATGAGTGGGCGCATTCGGGTAAATACAGATCTTACCTCGACGCTGCGCACCAGGTAGATGCGTGGGTAAAAGAGATATGGGATTTTGTACAACAGGATCCGCAGTACAAAGGAAAAACGACCCTCGTCTTTACAACCGATCATGGCCGTGGCGATCTTAAAAAGAACGAGTGGACAAGTCACAACAACCGCATCGCCGATGCCCACGAAATTTGGTTCGCCATCATGGGACCAGGCATTAAAGCGACCGGCGAACAAAAAAATACGGGCCAGGTTTACCAGCAACAATTTGCACAAACGCTGGCCAGGCTGATGGGACTTGAATTTAAAACGAACCACCCGGTGGCGGAGGAGATAAAAGCGGTTTGGAGGTAAAAGGGAAGATTTTAGATGGAAGATTTTCTTTAGGTTAATGGAGACTTCCGGGGAATGTAATATGTAATAGGTAATATTGAATATTTTTTTACCTCCAATTTCTCTAAGTATTTCGCGACAGTCTTTAAGGAAAGATGGATGATAGCATACGTTTCCTAGCTAAACTTCTAAACTTTCTAAACCTCCTAAACCCTCTAAACCATACTGTCTTCTTCAACGACATTCAACCCTTCAACTATTTCCACGCCTCTAAACTATTTCCCCTTAAACTCTGCTTTCCGTTTTTCCAAAAAAGCACCTGTTCCTTCTTTCATGTCTTCTGTAATAAAGCAATCGCCGAAGGCTTCCACTTCAATTTCGTAGCCGCTTTTGCCATGCGTGTAGGCGCTGTCGCTCAGCACGGCAACATTAATGCATTCGATCACTTTGCCAATGGCGATGGGCGCTTTGGATTGAATGGCCAGTAAAAGTTCTTTTGTTTTTTCCAACAGGGTTTCGGGCGTGGTGACATGGTTTACCAGTCCGAGCGCCAGGGCTTCGGGTGCACCCACCAACTGGGCCGTCATCTGCAATTCCATGCTTTTTCCCTTGCCTACGAGCTGCGTAAGGCGCTGTGTGCCGCCGTAGCCGGGGATCAGTCCCAGGTTCACTTCCGGTTGCCCGAATTTTGCATTATCGCTGCAAAGCCTGAAATGGCAGCACATGGCCAGTTCGCAACCACCGCCCAGGGCAAAACCGTTTACGGCCGCCACGATCGGTTTCTTACTGTGCTCGATCTTAAAAAATACATTCTGTCCTCTTTTGGCCAATGCCATTGCCTGGTCCTTATCCAGCCCGGCAAATTCGGTGATGTCGGCGCCGGCTACAAATGCTTTTGGACCGGCCCCGGTGATGATGGCCGTTTTAATATCGGCATTGCTGTAAATCTCATCCACAGCTTTGTCGAGGTCGTTGAACACATCTTTATTAAGCGCATTCAGTTTATCGGGCCGGTTGATGGTGATGGTGAAAATGCCGTTGTCGAGGCTGGTTAAGATCGTAGTGTACATATCGGTTCTTTAAGCAGGGATTAAAAATCGCGGTGGGCCTTTACCCAGTCGCGGATGTAACGGGCGATGTCTTCGGTGGTGGTGCCGGGTGCAAATAATTTGCCTACGCCCAGTTCGTTCAAGGCTTTCATATCGTCTTCCGGGATGATGCCGCCGCCGGTGAGCAGCACGTCGTTCATTTCTTTTTCTTTCATCAGCGCGATCACTTTGGGAAAAACGGTATTGTGTGCACCGCTTAAAATGCTGATGCCGATCGCGTCCACATCTTCCTGCAAGGCGGCATTCACCACCATTTCCGGCGTTTGCCGCAGCCCGGTGTAGATCACTTCCATGCCTGCATCACGCAGTGCCGTAGCAATCACTTTGGCGCCGCGGTCATGGCCATCCAGTCCAACTTTGGCCACCAGTACCCTTATTGGTCTTGTCATTTCTTTTTCCATGAAGCGTATATTCGGGCCGTAAAAGTATTGAATATTTAATATTGAATAATGAATATTGCTGCAGGTTGGAAAAGAATAGGATTTCTCCAGGCGGTTGGTCAAAGACCGGACAGCAGCGAAAAAGAGAGTGTGGTTATAAACCTTACGTTCAAGCTAAACCTCTAAACTCTCTAAACAATAATATCTTCTTCAACTACATTCAACAATTTTCAACTCTACAAACATTGTTGGTTGAGAAACCTCAACGTCACCTTATTAAAATCACTGTACATCTGGTGGTCGGAAACGGAAAGATCAATTTGCTCAAGAACAAAAAGCCGTTGCAATATCGTGAGGCTTTGCAGTTCGGGGAAGGAGGCAGGATTGGCGGTATAAGCGGTGCTTAAAACATCGGAGAAGCCGTTAAAGTAATTTTTAGCATCCAGGTAGCCCTTGCTTCTTAGTTCGTTGAATACAGTTGTTGATTTGGCGATGGTAATGTCGCCGCGCCTTGCAAACCGTTCAGGGTAAAGCGGGCAACGTTCTTTGATATAATATTTGCTGCAGATCCCCCTGCCGGTAAACGTGTTCGAGTTGCTGAGGGCATCGGCGTTCCCCTGCGGGCCTACGTTCTCGTGGTTATCGAACCTGGCCATGCAAAATTGTAAAGGCGTTTGCGAAGTCTGGGCCACGATCACACCCGACGGCGCACAATAACTAACCGCTGCTTTGTATTTGTAAATGGCAGAAAGTGCAGCCGAATAATTACCGCCATTGCTCATGCCTATGGAGTACCTTGGCTTAGCGCGGTTGGTGGTACCGCGGTTATAAAAGCTGTCGGTAAGCACGCGGATATTGATATAATCTATATTGGTTAAGGTATCGGCGGGAGCAGGGTTCCACCTTATTTTTCCATCGGCGTTTGCATCGATGCCGGTGGTGGATTCTTCCGATTCGGTAATGAAAATACCAAAGTTATCTGCTACCAGTTCTTTCATCAATTGTTTGAACTCGTAATTGTTTACCACCGATTGCGCGGTACCGCCGCTGCCGTGCAATACGTAAACAAAGCCTTTGTGACCGGCAGGGAAAAAAGAATAAACGGGTTTTAGCCTGTCGCGGCCGCGGATGTTTTCAAACTGCAGGGTTACGGGCGTTATAGCTTTAATGCTGCCGGTAAAAGCCACTGCCCTGGCCGGCATAATGAACCAGGTATGCCATTCATCTTTTGCGTTCAGTAAAGCAATGTCGGCACTGCTCCAGGTATCGAATATCTGCGCATCCGTTAAGGCAACGCTGAAAATGTGAACGGTATCGCCCACTTTATATTTACCGGATCCGTAACCGTTGCTAACCGTTACAATCGCGCTGTCCGTTACCGGCGGCGGTATAGGAGCGGGAGGCGCCGGGTCTTTGGCACAGGAGAAAAGGAAGAACAAACTTAATAAGGGCAGTAGTTTAGTCATAAGTTTTGTAGGACGCTTTTCAACGCTAATGGTTTAACGGGCCAGCATATTTCTTGCGCTTTCGATCCGTTTGATCGTTTCTTCTTTCCCGATGGCTTCGGCAATTACGAATACGGCCGGGCCAAATTTGCCGCCAACGAGCATTACGCGCATGGGCAACTGCAATTCGCCGGGTTTGATGTTCTTTTCGGTGGCCAGCGTTTTAAAACTTTGCTCTATGGTAGCTGCGTCCCAGGTTTCATTGGCTGTTAACTGCGCAGTCAATGCCTCGAAAAAATCGTTTTTATTGCTGTCCCATTTCGGTTGTACCGCTGCCAGGTCCAGCGTTTCCGGCGCTTTAAAAAAGAAGCCGGCCTGTACATAAAAATCGGTAAGCAGGGTACAACGGTCCTTAACCAGTTCCATTACTTTTTCAAGATAGGCATCGTCGGGGATCACCAGTCCGTTGGATTCCAGGATGGTTTTTACTTCTGCTTTATAACGGGTAACCGGCAATTTTTTTATCCATTCGTGGTTGAACCATTTGGCTTTTTCAAAATCGAATTTCGCGCCGCCCTTGTGTACCCGGTCGATGGAAAACTTTTCGATCAGTTCTTCCAGGGAAAAGATCTCCTGTTCGGAGCCATCGTTCCAGCCCAGTACGGCCAGCAGGTTGATGAAGGCTTCAGGTAAAAAACCGATCTCCTTAAAACCTTTGGTAATGTCGCCGTTTTGCGGATCGGTCCAGTCCATGGCATACACCGGGAAGCCCAGCCGGTCGCCGTCGCGTTTGCTTAATTTTCCATTGCCGTCGGGTTTTAAGATCAGGGGAAGGTGCGCCCACTGCGGCATGGCGGCCCGGCCGAAAAGATGGTCCCACAGCAGGATGTGCACCGGTGCGCTGGGCAGCCATTCTTCACCACGAAATGCGTGCGTGATCTTCATCTGGTGATCGTCCACCACCACGGCAAGGTGATAGGTAGGCATGCCATCGGCCTTCAGCAATACTTTATCATCAACCGTATTGGTATCAAATTCCATTTCGCCGCGGATCATATCCGTGAACGACACCGTTTCATTCGGGTTTACTTTTATCCTGATCACGTAAGGCGTCCCCGCATCCAGTAAAGCCTGGGTTTCTGCGGGCAACAAACGCAGCGAATTGTTCATGTTCAACCGGATGCTATGGTCGTATTGCAGGCTGCTGCTGCCGGAAGCCTTTAGCTTTTCGCGCATGGCTTCCAGTTCGGCGGTTGTATCAAATGCATAATAAGCATGGCCGTCTTTTACCAGTTGCTCTGCAAAAGCGCGGTAGCTTTCCTTTCTTTCACTTTGGCGGTAAGGGGCATAATCGCCGCCGTGCAGTACGCTCTCATCGGGCTGCAGCCCGCACCAGTTAAGGCATTCAAATATATAGGCTTCGGCGCCTTCCACAAAACGCGTTTGATCGGTATCTTCTATTCTTACGATGAAATCGCCGCCCTTTTGTTTGGCAAATAAATAGTTGAAAAGTACGGTACGTACTCCTCCCAAATGCAGGCCCCCGGTTGGACTGGGCGCAAATCTTACCCTTACTTTACTCATAGGCGGCAAAGATAGTTTAGAAGGGGATTAGAATGTTATTTGCTGTTGAAATGGTTGAAGGTTGTTGAATGTAGTTGAAGGAGGTATCATAATCATGACAACCAGTTAACCAGGCAAATCACCGTTCAGGCAAAAAAAAGCCGCCCATCAACAGGCGGCTCTATATTCATTATAAAGTTTTCTTAGCGCAACAGTATCGTCCGCGGTGTCCTGCCATCAATGGAGATGGTAGCTACCTTGTCGCAGGTGCCGTCGCCAAAGTCGATGATCGCGTAATGGTTAGGACCCTGGATCTTCAGCTTGCCTTTATCTATGTTGTCGCAAATGGTTTTTTTCTGCAGGGCTTCGGGCGTGGTTACTTCCCTGCTGGCGCCGGCCGCGTTGGTTACGGTGTGGTTGCCGGTGATGGAAAATACATCGTCCAGTAAATTGAACGGCGTTGGTACGCCCGCTGTTTGTACTACATCTTTAATGCCTTCATGGAACCAGAACCTGCCATCGGGCGCAGTGATCTTACCGTCCTGTACTACGCGCCTCCAGCTTTTGCTGCCGGGAGCGCTACTGGTATTCGTCCAGGTAATGATGCCTTCTTTTTTATAGTTGTTTACAAAATAGTTATCGAAAGTCATGCGCGCCGTACTGCCGGCCTTCCTTACAGAATCGGAAAGCAGCACGGTGATCTTTCCCTTGCGGATGATGCCGCTGGGAGAAACACAGGTACCGGCAGTGCCAAAATCAATTACGATCGTTTTTGGAAATCCTGAAAGGGGGGTTACCGTTACGGTGGCGCAACCCAGGATGCCCGTTGATTCTACGGTACCTGCAACAATATTGCTGCCCGTAAGGCCTTCATTGGCTGCGGCTTCCATAAATACATCGTTGGCATCTTCGGTCAGGTTATCGGCAATGGCCTGGTCGCTGCTCAGTTCAAAAGTGGTTTCAAATTCTTCTGCATCGGCTTTTGCTTTTTTGCAGGAATGGAGGAGGAAAGTAAAAGAAAGGAGGGCGGTTGCAACCAGGAGGATTTTTGGTTTCATAAATTAGTTTTTTGTTTTCCTAAGACGCAGTGCCTGCCGGAAGGTTTAATGGTTATAAAAAATTAATTTGTGCCGATGTTTTACCTTGTTCAAACGCCCCGGTGGCTTCAAAAATTGTATCCAAAGCGGCTTTGGCGGTTGCCGGCCGATAAAAAAAAGCTGTACCTGAGTTTCGACGACGGCCCTCACCCAACCGTTACGCCCTTTGTACTCGATACCCTGCGGCATTATGGCGCCAAAGCAACGTTTTTCTGCATCGGCAAAAATGTACAGTCCTACCCGGAAATATACCGGCGCATACTGCACGAAGGGCATGCCGTGGGTAACCATAGTTTTGATCACCTCAACGGGTGGAAGACAAGTGATGAAGTTTACCTGGACAATATAGGGGAAGCCGCCAAACTTATCAGATCCAATCTTTACCGGCCGCCTTACGGGCGCATGACCCGTTCCCAGGAAAAAAAACTGGCGGGAGTGCCCGGCTTTTTTACAACGGTGATGTGGACGGTTTTAAGCGGCGATTTCGATAATAACCTTTCGCCGGTTCAATGCTGGAATAACCTGCATAAACACGCAAAACCCGGTTCGATCATTGTTTTTCACGACAGTGAAAAGGCAAATGAAAAAATGCGTTACGCATTACCGTTAGTATTGGAGCATTTTGGACGGGAAGGTTATACATTTGATGTGATCCGCCATGGGTAAGGATTGCAGGCTACCTAAAAAAATTGGGCCGGGGTAGAAACCCTGGCCCGTTTTTAATCCGTACCCTATGAAAACTGGGTTAAAAATAAGCTTTGTAATTAAATTAACAATTTTTTTTTTGCGACGCTTACCGCACCCGCTATGGCTGCAAACGTTCCCGCTTTACATTCATTGAACTTTTTTAAACAGCGCAGGCAGTTGTAAAGAATATACCGCTTTTTCTTAATTATATTTTAAGCAATTTTGTACATCATTATTATGAAATTTACAGACACGCATTGCCACCTTTACGCTGAAGAATTTAAACGCGATATCGAAAGCGTGGTCGCACGGGCCGAAGCGGAAGGGGTGGGCAGGTTTTACCTGCCCGGCATCGACAGCAGCGCCATTGGCGATATGTTGCAACTGGAACAGGATTTCCCCGGGAAATGCATTGCCATGATGGGCCTGCATCCCTGCTATGTAAAAGACAATTATAAAGAAGAACTCGCCATCGTTGCGGGCTGGTTGGAAAAGAGAAAATTCGCAGCCGTAGGGGAGATCGGGCTGGATTTTTACTGGGATAAAACCCACATTAAGGAACAATATGAAGCGTTCAGGCTACAGGCCGAGCTGGCCCTCCAGTACCAGCTACCGATCGTGATCCACTGCCGCGACGCAATGGACGAAACCATTGCCGTGGTCAAAGAATACAGCAGCCGGGGATTGAAAGGCATCTTTCATTGTTTTGGAGGCACCGCCACCCAGGCCGCTGAAGTAATTGAACTGGGCTTCTACCTCGGTATTGGCGGCGTGCTAACCTATAAAAAATCGGGCCTGGCGGAAGTACTCGGCTCCGTTTCACTCGATCACATCGTACTGGAAACAGATGCGCCCTATCTTACGCCGATGCCGTTCAGGGGGAAAAGAAATGAAAGCAGCTATTTAAAATACGTGGCAGAACAACTGGCAGCCATCAAAAAAGTAAGCCTCGAAGAGCTGGCATTCGTAACGACTTCCAATGCCGAAAAAATATTCGGCGCTTAAGGGTGGTTAGCTTATTTTTGCCATCCTAAAAATGGAGACGTGTCCGAGTGGCTGAAGGAGCACGCCTGGAAAGTGTGTATACGGGAAACTGTATCGCGAGTTCGAATCTCGCCGTCTCCGCAACCAGCTTCATGACCCAGCTTCGGCTGGGATCTTTGTTTTATTACACGAATGCCATAGCCCCATTAACGCTGCCGCCGATGTCTTTACCGTGGCATTTTAGTCCAGCACCGATTCCATCTTTATACTTCTTGAACCCTTAACCAGTATCGTTGCATGATCAAGTGCCTGTTGCTTCAGCCATTCCTTCGCTGCTGCCGCCGTATCAAAATAAATAAAAGGATGTTGAATGTTCTTAAAATCGCCGCCAACCAGCACCACCGAACGCCATTGAAATTGCTGTAAAAGGTCCACGAGCGCTTCGTGTTCTTTACTGCTTTCTTTGCCCAGCTCCATCATGGCGCCGAGGAGCAATACCTTATCCTTTCCTTCCATGCGGGCGAAGTTTTCTACCGCCACTTTCATGCTGCTGGGATTGGCATTGTAGGCGTCCAGTATGATCGTATTGCCGTCTTTTTTTATAAGCTGCGAACGGCTGTTGGAAGGGGTGTAATTTTCAAGCGCCGCTTTTATTTTTTCAGCAGGAACCTTAAAATAATGCCCGATGGCAATGGCGGATAGCACATTGGGCAGGTTGTAATCGCCTACCAGTTTTGTATATACCTTACCTGCCGCCGGGCCGTTGCTGATGGCCACTTCCAGCAGGTCGCCGTTGCTTACCACCTTGCCGGTGATGTCGGCATTCGCAGTGCCATAGGTAATTACTTGGTGTATCCCCCGGCTCATTTCCGCCAGGTAATCATAATCTTTCATGACGAACGCCGTACCGTCGTGCGCCCTCAAATAATCGAATAATTCGCCCTTTCCGCGGCGAATGCCTTCTTCGCTTCCAAAGCCTTCCAGGTGCGCCTTGCCGCAGTTGGTGATCAGCCCATGCGTGGGCATCGCATACTCGCAGTAGCCTTCTATTTCTTTCAAATGATTGGCGCCCATTTCTATGATCGCCATTTCAGCATCTTCTTTTATTTTTAAAATGGTGAGCGGTACGCCAATATGGTTGTTGAGGTTGCCTTCTGTTGTATAGGTTTTAAAGGTAGTGGAAAGCACCGCGTGCGCAAGTTCCTTGGTGGTTGTTTTGCCGTTGCTGCCGGTAATGCCGATAAAGGGAATGTTGAATTGTTGCCGGTGCATTTTGGCAAGGGCCTGCAGGGTTGACAATACATCGGCTACCAGGATCATCCTTTCATTGGCTTCCCCGCTGTATTCATCCACGATAGCATACGCTGCACCGGCTTCCAGGGCGGCACCGGCAAAATGGTTACCATTAAAACTGGGGCCTTTAAGTGCGAAAAAAAGATCGTCCGGCTGCAGGCTGCGCGTATCTGTTTTTATGGAAGGATGTTGCCGGTAAATTTTATATAATTCAGTTAACTGCATGTTTCAAAATTAAATGAAAAGCGAAGATCAATGGCATAAAAAAACCTCCGTAAAGGAGGCTCTTTTATTTATAAGTTGATTATTTTTTCTTGCGTTTGTTTTGCTTGCGCTTTGCGAAGTTGTTACCTTCTTTAAAGCCCGGTCCTTCCGGCGGACCAAGGTATGTTTGCGCGCAACGGAAACCTACCGTGCTGGCAGCCATATCTTCTTCCATAAAGCGGCGCGTGCCCGGCGACAACCAGTAAGGCCTGTCGTTCCAGCTTCCACCTTTGATCACCCTTGATTTATCGCTGATCAGTGAAGAAACCCCGTAACCATAGAAAACACCGCTGGCAGAATCGCCATCCATGTAGTTGATCACGTCATTCTTTTGATAGTTAATGCGGTTCCTTACTTCATCATCAGAGATATCCGTCTTCTTCAGGCGGCCGGCGCTGTCCCTTTCGTATTCGCCCGATCCGTTCTTATAATATTTCTGGAATTTGTTACCACGGAAGTAGTTGAAATCCTGCCCGTCGGAAGGCGTCATTGGCCTGTAAACGTCACCTACCCATTCGCTCACGTTACCGCTCATGTTGTACAAACCAAATGCATTTGGATAAAAGGATTTGATGTTACCCGGGATCGCAGCGCGGTCATTCAAACCACCCGCAACACCCATGTTATCACCGCTGCCTCTTTTAAAGTTGGCCAGGAACTTACCCTGCCAGCTACCGCGGCGGTTATCCCTCAAGCCGTTTGGATTCTGGCTCCAGGAGTATATTTGTTGGTTGGAGAATAACTCCTCACCGCTTTTGCTTTCTTTTTTCCTTGGGTTAGGATTTTGTGCCAGCATACCGTAGGCTGCATATTCCCATTCCGCTTCGGTTGGCAGGCGGTAACCCATATTGAGGATACCGTCGTCCATGCGAACGATGGACCTTGGTTTGCCGTTCACATCTTTAAGCGCTGATTTTTTAGGTTTGTTCCTTCCCTGGATCATGTCGGGCGCCATCAGGTAAGTTTCCGTATTGAAAGAACCTTCCGCGCCGGAACCTTTTAATTCCCGCTTGATCGCATCTTTTTTAAGGAAACCTTTTTTCTGCAGGTTCAGTTCGTTTACCCTGTCCGTACGCCAGATGCAGAAATCATGCGCCTGTTGCCAGGTCACACCCACAACGGGGTAATAGTTGTAGGAAGGAAAACGGAAATAGTATTCCACGTAAGGCTCGTTGTAGGCCAGTTCTTCACGCCAAACAAGCGTATCGGGCAAAGCTTTCCTTACCACGTTGGTATCTTCGGCGAAAGTATTTTCCAGCCAGTATAAATATTCACGGTAGTGTACGTTGGCTACTTCTGTTTCATCGATAAAGAAAGAAGGAACCGTGATACGGCGCGGAACATTGTTCCAGTCGCCCATAATGTCCTCGTCCTTGGCACCCATCACAAAAGAACCACCCTGAACGAAAACCAGTCCCGGGCCTGCTTTGGGGTATTTTACTTTAGCAACATGGAAATTACCCATGTTCTTGTCATCATAGTTCCAGCCTGTAGCAGAGGATTTCCCGCTTTTCCCGCTTTTTTTACAAGCGCTCAGCGAAAGGGCCGCTACCACGACAAGCATCAAATTCTTACCTGAAAATAGTTTTTGCATATTCATTCGTTTGTCGAATTGTTTAACGAAAGGTTTCCTTAATTATTGTATATGGGGTTACACTGGCTGCGAATATAAATACTTTAGGTGATATCGGGTTATTTCAATTCAAATTTTTGAAGGATAAAACGGGCATCGTTTTTTTCGCCGGTTTATTGTGTGTGTAGCCGGCCGGTTAACAGGGATTACCCTTTTTTCCCGGTTATTTTCCGGGTTTTGAAAAAATCCCCCCGCTGATGCAACGAATGGGGTACCACGGCTGTCTGTATATTCAATTGTTCCAAAAAAAGCGCGGCGGGCGCAGGTAGCAAACGATTGAAAACAGCGTTCTTTGACCGCTTTCCTGGCACAGTGGGCAATGGTTGCCGCCTGCTGGTATCCTTTACGGATAAAGGTTTCCGTTGTTTTGTATTGTTGGCAGGACCAACAGGATATAAATATAATTGATGTTTTTTTTGGTGGATAGAGATAGGTGTTATAATGTTGCATTCGAACAATAATCACCGGCGTGCAGGATCGGGCGGAGAGGTTTACAGGAAAGAAATCCCGGTGTAAGTTCACCCTTGGATTAAGGCCAGCAGCGGATCTTTAGAAGATTGTAAAAAATACCCTTTACAATAATCAAATAATTTTTAACGTTTAAAGATCCGGGTTCCAGCACTTTCATCCATTACCTTATTGTAGTATTTTAAAAAATAATAAAACCCTGTATCTTCGCCGCATAAGATTTTATTAGTTTTTTTTAACAAGATTTTATAATTTAGTTGTTCATTTAAATAAAACCGTTATTTTTACAACTAGAACAGAACCATTAAACTTAACGCTTATAGAGGTAAGTCTACCTAACCAAGACAAAACAAAACGCATGAAAAAAGTAACTTTGAAACTAACTGCCTTAGTTATGTTACTGGGAGGAGCAATAACTGTATCTAACGCCCAGAACAAAATCAACGTCGTAACATCCGCTGTTCCGTTTATACGTATAACTCCAGATGCCCGTGCTGCTGGTATGGGAGATGTAGGTATTGCAACCGCCCCCGATGGTAATGCTAATTTTGCTAACATTGCCCGTACTCCTTTCAGTACCAAGAAAGGTAGCGTGGCTGTTAATTATACTCCATGGTTAAGGGATCTGTCTATCAATGACGTATTCCTGGCTTCTTTGTCTGGTTATTTCAAGCTGGACGACAACCAGGCGATCTCTGCTTCTTTAAGGTATTTCAAATTAGGCAGCATCCAGTTCACCGACGCTTTGGGCAACGACCTGAGCGAAGGAAAACCACGTGAATTCGCGGTTGACCTGGGCTACTCAAGGAAAATTGGCAAAAAGAATGCATTGGGTATCGCTGTACGTTACATCAACTCAAGCCTCGCAAGCGGTACTTACGGTACCAACCCTACCAACTACAAAGCTGGTAATACGGTAGCGGGTGACCTGCATTTCTACCACCACGGTGCTAAAGAAAACGGCCAGGGTTTCAACTGGGGTATCACTTTAAGCAACCTGGGCGGCAAGATCTCTTACTCAAGCGATGCTACTCAAAAAGATTTCATCCCTGCTAACTTAGGCATTGGTGCAGCTTATACCAAAGTATTTGATGACAGGAACAAACTGACCATCGCAGTTGATGTTAATAAATTACTTGTACCAACTCCTGAACTGGATTCTGCAGGTAACTTTACAAGCAATGCAGCCCTTAACAAATACCGCAGCCGTGGTGTAGTTAGCAGCTGGTTCAATTCTTTCGGTGATTCTAAAGATGCAAGCGAAGAATTCCAGGAAGTTAACATCGGTGCAGGTGCTGAATACTGGTACAACAACCAATTCGCTTTCCGCGCTGGTTATTTCTACGAAAATCCTAACAAAGGAAACAGGAAATACTTCACTGTGGGTGCTGGTTTGAACTACAGCATGTTCGGCCTGAACTTCGCTTATGTTTTCCCTTCAGGAAGTGGCATCAGCCGTATCCCAATGTCTAACACATGGCGTTTTGGTTTGCTGTTCAATTTCGAGAATAAATAATTACCTATAAGTTTTTCATGTAAAAGGCGTTACACTTCGGTGTAGCGCCTTTTTGTTTTCTTCAAAACGTTTTATTTACAGATATTTACAGCTTATAACTTTATAATCAGGCGTATGTCGTACAGGATAGGATCGGGAATTGATTTTCACCAATTGGTTGAAGGCAGGGATCTCTGGATCGGCGGTATCAAAATACCCCATTCAAAAGGCGCCCTCGGCCACAGTGATGCCGATGTACTGCTGCATGCCATCTGTGATGCCTTATTAGGCGCGCTGGCGCTGGGCGACATTGGCGTTCATTTCCCCGATACCGACAATTCGTTTAAAGACATCGACAGTAAGATACTATTGGCCAAAACCTATGCGCTGGTGGAAGAAAAGGGATACCGGCTGGTGAACATCGACAGTTCGCTTTGCCTCGAAGCGCCCAAGATCAAACCCTTTGTGCAGGCCATGCAGGAAACGATTGCCGGCATTGTAAAACTTACAAAGGACGATGTATCGATCAAGGCGACCACCACTGAAAAAATGGGGTTCGTAGGCAGGGAAGAAGGACTGGTGGCCTATGCAACGGTTCTGTTGGAAAAAGTATCTCACTCATAAATCATTCCGGTTGAAGAAAGGCATTGTTGTTTGTTGCTGCTTGTTATTGGCTTGCCTGGTAAATGGCCAGCGGCGGAATAATACCTGGTACTTTGGTAAACGGGTGGGACTCGATTTTAATACAACTCCACCTGGCGTGTTGTCGAACAGCCAGGTATTACCCTTCGAGGGAAGTTCTGCCGTCAGCGACAATGACGGCAAATTACTTTTTTATACAGACGGCCTGAAAATTTACAACCGGAAACATGAAGTAATGCCCAACGGCATGGGACTTTCGGGCGATCTCAGCAGCACCAACAATGCCGTTATCATTCCTTCGCCTGCAGATAATACGATCTATTACGTGTTCACGATTGGCGGCGCCTTACAGGAAGACCAGGTTTTTGCCTACAGCATCGTGGATATGTCGCTCGACGGCGGCTATGGCAACATTACGCAGAAGAATGTATTGATCGAAACCGGCACCTTTGAAAAAATGGCGGCGGTTAGTCACTGCAACAGCAAATATACCTGGCTGGTAACCCGCAAATGGAATTCCGATGAATACCATGCTTTCCTGCTTTCCGCTTCGGGCTTGAGTTTTACACCCGTGATCAGCCATACCGGCCTGGTCATTTCTGGTTTTGAGAACAATGCGATCGGGACGTTGAAAAGCACGACCGACGGTAGCAAACTGGTGGCTGCACACGCTTTCGACAATGACGTGATCGAACTGATGGATTTTGATAAATCCACGGGCATTATATCCAACCCGGTTGTTTTTTCTCCTAATGCAACCCCGCACGCAAATAATTTTATCGGTGTGTATGGAGCGGAATTTTCACCTTCCAATAAGTACCTCTACGTATCTGCCAATAATTCCATCACGGAACCTTCCGTATTATACCAGTTCGACATCAGCGTTGCCAACAGCGCCTCCATCCTGGCTTCCAAACAGGTGATCGCCAAAACATCGCCCTGGTATGCGGGCGCTTTACAATTAGGCCCCGATAAAAAAATATACATGACGATGTATAAGGACACGGCATTGTCGGTGATCAGTAATCCTGAAGGGGCAGGCGCCGCCTGTAATTTCGAGTTCAACAAGATCCGTTTTCCCGGGAGGGAACCCCTGGAATTTGGATTGCCTACTTTCGTGCAAAGTACGCTCGACGATAATTTTGGCCCGCACGATTTTACGCGGAGCGGTGATTGCGCGAGCCTCAACGTACAATTCAACCTGGGCCGGAATACGGGACTGGATTCTGTTCGGTGGGACTTTGGCGACCTGCAGCAATCCACTGTATTGTCTCCTTCGCACCTGTACAGTGCGCCCGGCTTTTACAATGTAAGGCTCATCGTTTTCAAAAAGGATTGTTCCGGTGTGAACAACGATACGATCACGAGGAATGTATGGATCGCTGCAAGCAGCAACCTGTTGCGTGGCGATACTTCCACCTGCGACAACATCAGCTTACGGGTAGGGATAAACGCAGTTGCCGGGGCCAGTTACCTGTGGAGCGATGGATCGGTTACCGACAGTATGACCATATCGGCCATCGGTCGCTACTGGGTACGGCTGGAAAGAAGCGGCTGTGTATTGTCCGACACCTTCAATGTATTTGAGAAAGTCCATCCCGTAGTGCTGCACAAAGCGGATACTTCCATTTGCATGGGTAAGCTGGTGGTACTCGATGGTGGCAACAACATCAATCCTGCCGCCACTACTTATCAATGGAGTACCGGGGAAACAACGCGATACATTACGGCAACCACGGTGGGAAAATACAAAGTAAAGCTTACCCTGGACGGCTGTTCCAGCTATGACAGCGTAGCCGTGAACTGGGGCGATTGCGAATTGTTCATACCCAATGCCTTTACGCCCAACAACGACGGGTGGAACGATGCCTTCGGTGTGGCAAGCGGGCTTACGGTGCAATCTTTCAGCTTACAGGTATATAATAAATACGGCCAGCTGATCTTTGTTACCCGCAACATTACCGGCAAATGGGACGGTACCTATAAAGGCAAACCCGTACCCAACGGCGCTTACGTTTACCAGCTTTCCTACACAACCCTCCGGGGTATCAGGGATTTTATACAGGGAACGGTGATGGTGATCCGCTGATGATAAAAGTTTTGCGGGCTGTGCTTTTTCTTTCCCGTAATGTTAACTTTGCCGCATGGAAATGCTCCGCATCAACATTGTAAATAAATCTCCCCATGATCTGCCTGCCTATGCTACGCCCGGTTCTGCAGGGATGGACCTCAGGGCGAACCTGGAAACATCTATACAGCTACAGCCTTTGCAACGTACGCTGGTACCTACGGGTTTATTTATAGAACTGCCTGCGGGCTACGAAGCGCAGATCAGGCCCCGGAGCGGGTTGGCGGTAAAGCAAGGCATCACCTGCCTCAATACGCCCGGTACGATCGACAGCGATTACCGGGGTGAAATAAAAGTGATCCTTATCAACCTCAGCGATTCCGTACAGCAGATCGGCCACGGCGACCGCATTGCACAGATGGTGATCGCCCGCGCAGAACAGGCACAACTGGTTTTGGTACAACAATTGAATGACAGTGCGAGAGGTGCAGGCGGGTTTGGGCATACCGGCGTGCAGTAACGGCTATAAAACCAGCGAATGAAAAAGATCATACCTATACTTTGTGTTTCCCTGATTACATTAACGTTCTTCAGTTGTAAAACGACCAAGCAGATCAACAAGGCCATTGCGCCTAAGGATTCTTCCCTCGTGCAACTGAATGACCGTACTTCGATCGATTCGGTGGTAAAATTAAAAAGTACTGTTGAAAGGCTGCAGCAAAACCACATCGACTTTAAAACCTTCAGTGCCAAGATCAAGGTAGATTACCAGGATAACAAAGGCAAACAACCCGATATCACGGCGATTGTACGCATCATAAAAGACAGTGCGATATGGATGTCGCTGTCCGCCACTTTTTTGAACATAGAAGTATACCGCGTTCTCATTACAAAAGACAGTGTATTGTTGATGAACAAACAGGATAAAGAAGTTCAATTCCGTTCCCTGGATTATTTACAGGAGGTAACCGAAATACCTTTTGATTTTAAAACGCTGCAGGACCTGTTGGTGGGCAACCCGGTTTTCATGGACAATACGAGCATCGTATCTTATAAAAAGATCGACAATCATATATTGTTGCTTAACACCGGTAAGTTCTTCAAACACCTGCTTACGCTTTCTGCCAATCAATATTTACTGGAACACAGCAAGCTCGATGATATCGATGTAAACCGCAATCGCACAGCCGATATTACCTATGGCGGCTACGAAAATAAAACGGGCATTAACTTTTCTACAGACAGGGAGATCACGATCTCTGAAAAAAATAAACTCGATATCCAGCTCAATTTTAAGCAGTACGAGTTTAACAAAGAATTATCTGTTTCCTTCAACATCCCCCGAAATTTTAAACGCAAGTAAGCGTTAGCATCAAAGTTTATGGATAATGCTGCCAGCCGGCATCTGTTCATTTTACAGCTTTGAATTGTATTTTTGAAAAAAACATTATTGCCCATGGTTAAATTCATTTCAGCAACACTGGCTTTGATCTTATTTTGTACGGCCTTATCGGCGCAGACCAGGGAAGAACTGGAACGCCAGCGTGCCCAGTACAAGAAAGAACTGGAACAAACAGAAAAGATGCTGAATGAAAATAAATCAAGGACGAAGGAAAATTTTGTTCAATGGAAACTCATCAATGAAAAGGTGAACATCCAGGACAAGATCATTAATAACATCAACAAGGACATCAACCTGCTGGACAACAGCATGATCGGCATACAGCGCGACATCAACCGGTACAACCGCCTGCTGGATACCCTGAAACAGGAATACGCGAAGAGCATGGTGTATGCTTACAAAAACCGGAGCAATTACGATTTCCTGAATTTTATTTTTTCTGCCGGCAGTTTTAACGATGCCATCAAACGCATCGCTTATTTAAAAAGTTACCGCAGCTACCGCGAAATGCAGGGCGAAAATATTTTGCGTACACAGGACCTGCGCAAGCAACGCATAGAAGAAATGGCGGGCACTCGTCAAAAGAAAAATATGGTGTTAAGTGAGAAGGATAAGGAGATGGCAAAGCTGGAAACGCAGAAACAGGAGAAAGATAAGATACTCAACAGCCTGAAAAAGCAAGGCAAGGAATTGAGTGTGCAACTGGCGGCAAAGAAAAAGCAATATGCCAAAGTAACCAACGCCATCAACGCGGCCATTAAAAAAGCATCTGAAGATGCGCGCAAGCTGGCCATTAAAAGAGCCGCTGAAGAAGAAAGAAGAAATGCGGCAGAAAATCCAACGGTAAAAAATAACAACAGCGGCGTAAAAACGCCTGTGATCACAAGAACACCGAAGGAACCCGCCAAAGCACCGGAAAGCGTATTGCTCAACGCGGAGAACCGCGTCCTGAATGCAAACTTTACCAATAACCGCGGGGCCTTACCCTGGCCTGTTGATAAAGGTTACATATTGTTACATTTTGGTAAGAACCAGATGGGCGAAAAAACAGATATCGTAGTAAGCGGCATTTCGGTAGCCACAGATGTAGGCAACCCGGTAAAAGCGGTGTTCGATGGCGTGGTTTCCAGCATTGTGTACATCGAGGAAATGCAGGTGGTGATCCTGCAGCACGGTAAATACTTCAGCACCTACAGTAATATTTCGGGCGTATCTGTACAACGCGGCCAGCAGGTAAAAATGGGACAAACATTGGGCAAGGCCATGGCCAACCTGGAAGGTGTAGGCGCGGTTGACTTTTACATCAGTGATGAAAAAGGTAACCAGGATCCAGAAAGATGGCTGCGCAAACGTTAAACAACTCAGATCACTTTTTGATACAAAGCTTCATACTTGGGAACGATGTTGCCGATGTCGAAAAGCTTTGCCTGCGCCAATGCATTTGCTTTAAATTCAGCCAGTGTTGCATCGTCCTTTAATATCTTCAATGCGTTCCTGCTCATGTCTTCAATATCGCCCACGTTGCTCATGAAGCCGCAATAGCCATCGATGTTTATTTCAGGTAAGCCGCCGGCATTAGTGGAGATCACCGGTACTTCTGCTGCCATGGCTTCCAATGCCGCGAGGCCGAAACTTTCATATTCGCTGGTCAGCAAAAAAAGATCCGCGATCGGGAGAATGTCTTCCATCTGTTCCTGTTTGCCAAGGAACTTAATATTATCCACCGAAACACAATCCCTGCAGATGCTTTCTGCATAAGGCCTTTCCGGTCCATCGCCCAGCAATAATAATTTTGCCGGCAATTCTTTGTTCAGTAGTAAAAACGTATTGATCACGTCATCCACCCTTTTTACTTTCCTGAAATTGGAAGCGTGTACAATGATGCGTTCGCCTTTTGGCGCTATGAGTTTCTTAAAAGCATCTACCGGCTTGCGGTGAAAGCGTTCCACGTCCACGAAATTGTGTATCACTTCGATCTCTTTATCGATCACGAAATTCTTATACGTTTCTTCCTTTAAATTTTGCGATACCGCCGTCAGCACATCGCTTTCTTCCATGGAAAAAGTAACCACGGGGCTATAGGTTTTATCGCGCCCCACCAGGGTAATGTCCGTACCGTGCAACGTTGTGATCACCGGGATGTGCTTACCCTGTTTGGCCAGTATCTGTTTGGCCATATAAGCCGCTGAAGCATGCGGGATGGCGTAATGTACGTGCAGCAGTTCTACGTTGTTGTTCAGCACCACGTCCACCATCGTGCTGGCCAATGCCGTTTCGTAGGGCGGGTAATCAAAGAGCGGGTAAGTAGGTACCCTCACTTCGTGGTAAAATATATTGGCATGGAAACGGCTCAGCCGTACCGGTTGCTGGTAAGTAATGAAATGTATATTGTGGCCTTTGTCTGCCAAAGCCTTACCCAATTCTGTTGCCAGTACGCCGCTGCCACCAAAGGTGGGATAGCATACGATCGCTATGTTCATATAAGCAGTTTGATGATGCCGCAGCCTTTGCGGCAAACTGCAATTTACCGATTTATTACTCATGCCACCTGCCTTTCATGTATTGCTAAATGATTACTTTCGTAATTCAATTACTCTTAAGGATGAAAAGAATATTACTGTTTTCATTTTTTATTTTGCCCGTGGCACTTATGGCGCAAAATGTGGATTCGCTACAGATAAAAAAGATATCCGACGATGTATTCACCAACGGTAAAGCCTATGACAACCTGCGTTTCCTTTGCAAGCAGGTAGGTCCGCGCCTCAGCGGTTCGCCCCAGGCGCAGAAAGCTGTGGAAGCAACGGCCAGGATGCTGAAGGAGGCCGGCGCCGATACCGTGTACCTGCAACCCTGCATGGTGCCGCACTGGGTACGCGGCGAAAAAGAAAAAGGAAGGATACTCCTGGATAAAAATCAAAGTTTCGATCTAAAACTTTGCGCATTGGGCAACAGTGAAGGCACCGGTAAAAACGGTGTTACCGGCGAAGTGGTAGAAGTAAAGACCATGGCTGAACTGCATCGCCTGGGAACGGCCGGTGTTAAAGGAAAGATCGTGTTCTTTAATTTCGCGATGAACCCAACCAATGTGCAAACCTTTCGCAGCTATGGCGAAAGTGGTACGGCCCGGCGTATTGGTCCTGCACAGGCTGCCAAATACGGGGCGCTCGCCGTAATGGTACGTTCACTTGCCAGTAACGCCGACGACTACCCGCACACGGGTACCACGCAATACAATGATTCCTTTCCAAAGATCGGCGCGGTGGCCATCAGCACCAATGATGCCGACCGGCTGAGCATTGAACTTACTACGCACGATGTGGTGAAAGCGTATATCCGCACCACGAGTACGATGTTGCCCGATGTACAATCTTACAACGTGGTAGGAGAGATCAGGGGATCGGAATTCCCGGGTGAAGTGATCACCGTTGGCGGCCACCTCGATAGCTGGGACCTTGCAGAAGGCGCGCAGGACGACGGTGCGGGCTGCGTACAAAGCATTGAAGTACTAAGAGCCATGAAAGCTGCGGGTATAAAACCAAAGCGTACCATCCGTGCCGTGATGTTCATGAATGAAGAGAACGGCGGCCGCGGAGGCGAAAAATATTTGGAGCTGGCCAAATTAAATAAAGAGCAACACCTCTTCGCGTTGGAAAGCGATGCGGGTGGATTTACGCCCCGTGGTTTTGGTTTTGATATGAAGCCGCAGCAACTTGCCAAAGTACAGGAATGGAAACCGTTGTTCTATCCTTATGGCGTTTATGAACTGCGCGCCGGCGGCGGTGGCAGCGACATCAGCCCGTTGAAGAATATTGGTACGGCACTGTCCGGTCTGAGCCCTGACAGCCAGCGTTATTTCGACCTGCACCATGCGGCTACCGATACTTTTGAAGCGGTGAGCAAAAGAGAATTGCACCTCGGCGCCATCAACATGGCGGCACTGGTTTACCTTGTAGATAAATATGGGTTATAATCAATTTTAAAATACCGCGTCATGGAAGATGTAGCTTTTGATAAAATGGAACCGCAACAGCCAGTAAAGAAAAAAAATGGTTTTCGGAAATTCCTGCGCTGGTTCGTGATCATCGTACTCATATCGGCCGCCATCAGTTTTTGGTGGAAATTTTATTACGTGTTCGGTGAAGGCGTAAAATCCGGCGAGCTGAATTACGTGGTGAAGAAAGGGAATATCTTTAAAACCTATGAAGGTAAACTCATACAATCCGGCTTCCGGTCGCAAACGCCGGGCGCATTGAATTCCTACGAATTTGTGTTCTCCGTAAGCGACGACAGCATTGCGAATGTATTGATGAACAACAGCGGCAAATATTTCGACCTGCATTATAAGGAGTACAAAGCTGCCATTCCGTGGAGAGGCTACAGTGAGTTTATTGTAGATAAGATCATGAAGATGGAGGAGATAGCGAGGTAATGTGGTGATGTGATAATATGGAAATGTGAAAATGGAAATGCCGCCGTTTGGTCTTGGCTTTGTAGTTTAGGGGCGAGTGTCGTTGAAAGTAGTTAAATGTCGTTGAAGAGTTGAAGGAGACATTTGATTACAGGTATCTATCAGGGTCATCAAACCAATCAGTCCTAATCACAGTTCAGATAATTATCCCTGCAACAAAAATATAACCGGCTTCTTATGAAGATCGGTTTTTTCTTTTTTCCAATCGGCCGCCGTTTTTGTTTTGATGTATTCCTGTGCAGAGGTGAGTTCTGCTGCAACACAAATTCTCGTAGTGGGTTTGCAGGTTTTCAGTAATGTTTCCAAAAGCTGGTTATTGCGGTACGGGGTTTCAATAAAGATCTTCGTGCTGTTGTTCTTCTGGGATGCGGCTTCCAGTTCGCGGATGCTTTTCATCCTTTCATTGTTATCGATCGGGAGGTAACCCACGAATTCAAATTGCTGCCCGTTCATACCGCTGGCCATCAGGGCCAATAAAATTGAACTGGGCCCAACCAATGGTTTGATGGCAACGTTCAACTGCTGCGCCGCCGCGATCAATACCTGGCCCGGATCTGCAATCCCCGGGCAACCGGCCTCGCTTACAATGGCAATGTTCTTCCCTTCCTTGATTTTTTCTTTGAAAGATTGCAGCACTTCGCTTTCCGCTTTGTGAATGGTGAACCATTCGTACCGGTCGATCACGATGTCTTTCGACAGGCTCTTGAAAAAGCGCCGTGTGGTTCTTTCATTTTCGGCAAATACTACTTCGCATTGTTCAACAGCGTTCAGCACGTAAGCCGGTATGGCGTTGGTGGCGTCTTCGGCCAGTACCGAGGGAATGAGGTAAATACAGGCGCTCATGCAGTTTCGTTCTTTGTATGGTAAAGGCTGATGGTAGCTGCGATCACCGCGTAACTCGGCGCCAGTAACCAGCCGAGTAAGGGTACAAAATGCATCCCGTAAAAAACGATGCCGTTGCCGATGGCAAGTCCTTTGTGCCGGCCAATGAAAGTGATGCTTTCCGTAGTAGAGAGTTTATTCCGTTCACAACTGTAATCCAGCATCGAAAAGCCAAGGTAATAACATTCAACCAGCAGCGCAATAAGCGGCATGATCCATCCAACCAGGGGAATGAGTGAAAGGATGAGGATGGAAATGGTGTAAACGGTTTGCCAGAGCATGTTGCGGAAGGCGAGTTTTATACCCCGGGCAATGTCTTTCACCAGTTGTTTAAAGCTGAAAGGAAAATCCTTGCCTTCCATGATGCTTTCCGTTTTTTCGCTCAGGTAAGCAAATACGGGAGAGCCGATGATGAGGAAGATGTATTTGAAAAGAGAAAAGTAGAACAACAGCGAAACGAGTTGCAGCACGATCTGCCCGAAGATAAGCAGGAAACTCAGCCAGCTGTTCTGCATTTTATCCATCCATTCTTTCAATCCCGATTTGAGCAGCATGAATTCGATCGCGCTGTTGCTGGATTTAAGAAAAAGGTAGATGCCGGCGCAAAAAAGTAATGTATAGATCAGTCCCGGTATGAATATCCATTTCCAGAGTTTATGCTTAATGATGAAGCGATGCGTTTGAAAATAAGCCTGTATGGATATGATGATCTCTTTGAGCATGCCAGCAGCAATGGTGAGCTTAATTTGTTATTTTAGCCTTTAAAGTTAAAACATATAATGAAGAAGTTGGGCATTGATTTTTATGAAAGGAATGATGTGATCCTCATCGCAAAAGAATTACTCGGTAAAATACTGATCACGAAATTTGATGGAAAGGTCACCAGTGGCAGGATCGTGGAAACGGAAGCCTACATTGCCATCACCGACAGGGCATCGCATTCCTATGGCGGCAAGCGCACATCACGGAACGAACACATGTATGCCGCAGCGGGCACTTCATATGTTTACATTTGTTATGGCATGCATCATTTATTCAATGTGGTAACGAATGTGAAAGAAGTACCCGATGCTGTTTTGATCAGGGCCATTGAACCCATTAAGGGCATCGCTACCATGCTGGAAAGGACCGGC
>Ga0247804_10000171_pt1 | contig 29827 bp, 15 predicted proteins | sample UWRJL029104C1_FD_181142 | JGI IMG/M metagenome (GOLD analysis project Ga0247804, IMG submission 181142) | Plant litter microbial communities from Arlington Agricultural Research Station in Wisconsin, United States - UWRJ-L029-104C-1 | ecosystem: Environmental > Terrestrial > Plant litter >... | reverse complement strand
ATAAAATACATATCGCCCGACCCGGTACATGAAGCAACGCTCGTGATCACCGATGAAGCAGGAACGAAAATGCATCAGGTAATTAAGAAATTAAATACCGGTGATAATTACCTGGACATAGAACTCGGCAGGTCATTCCAGGAAGGCAGGGTGTATCGCATCAGCATTACCGACCAGTCGAACAAAACCCATTCCTTACGATTCAGCATTCCTAAACAATAACAGCAGCAGCGTATGATCCAGTTATTTTCAGAACGGTATAAAAAACCAGTAGCCTGGTGTTTATTTTTTGCTTTTTACCTGCAACTGGTAATGCCGGTTTATGTGCAGGCGCGGAACTATAAACCGTACTATCTTACCCCCGCAAACTATTCAGTAAAAAAGCCAGCCGGTTGGATGAATATGCCCCGGGAAAAGGTAAGCAAAGGAACGCTTACTACATTAAGCGCTAAAAAAACGATGACTCCGGCAAACGTAAAAGCTACTTTAAAAAGTAACGGGGCAAATTTTATAGGCGGTCCGAATACACCTGAAGCAAGCTCGTTTAAAGCAGTAGGCTCCAACAATCTTGTGAACCTCTTCAATGGCGATTTTTCATACAGTGTTCCGCTGCTGGATGTGGGTGGTTACCCCGTGAACCTTTTTTACAGGGGTGGCATCGGCATGGAAGATGAAGCAAGCTGGGTAGGTCTCGGCTGGAACATTAATCCCGGTTCAGTAAGTCGCAATATGCGCGGCGTGCCCGATGATTTTAATGGTGAAGACGAAATCATCCAGGAACAGAATTTAAGACCGAATGTTACTTATGGTGGTGAAACGGGCGTTGAAATAGAATTGCTGGGACTTAAAACACCGAAGCTGGGGCTTTCCCTGGGCTTTTCCTATAATAATTACCTCGGGCCCTCACTTGAAACGGGTGTGCGCCTGTCGCTGGCCATTCCCATCAGTAACAATGCCCTTGGCGAAAAGTCTGCCACCTCTTTATCCGTTACCCCCGCTGTAGGCGCCAAGCTAAGTTCAAGGTCGGGCATGACCTATTCCGCTTCGCTGAATGCCAACCTGGGTAAAAAAGATAAAGATGTAAGTGTTGGTGTGGGTTTAAGTACCTCTTACAATTCAAGAACAGGCATGAAAGATCTAACGGTAAACTCGGGTGTTTCTTTTAAGACATATAATGGTGCCCAGGAAGGAAAGAGTGAAGATGATCCCAGGGGTACTACTGCCTCTTTGGGTAGTGCAACCATCAGTTTTGCCAAACCCAGCTTTTTACCTGCTTTGAGAATGCCAATGGAAAACTCGCATTACTCCGGCCAGATTGAACTGGGCCTTGGTTATTTTGGTGTGAATCCGGATTTCGCCATTTCGGGCTATTACTCAGAATCGAAAGTACCTGTTGAATCCCGCCTGCTTAAAAAGCCGATGGTTGGTTTTTTATATTCAGAAAATGCGGTTACCAACCGGGATGCGGTAATGGACCTTACCCGCGTAAATGATGGATATGTAACGCCTAAAACACCGGTGATCTCTGCACCGCAATATGCATATGATATTTTTTCCATACAGGGCGAAGGTACCGGCGGTATGATCCGGGCTTACCGCGGCGATATGGGCTTTATGAGGGACAATGTGACTACTTCAAAAGACAAGAGCCTCTCGGTTTCCATTGACCTCGGTATCCCTTTCCATTACGGCACTAATTTAAATACGGTGTCAACCCCTACACGTACCGGCGGCTGGGAAGACGGTAATAATACTTTGCACAAAACGATGTCTTTTAAAGGCGCAAAAAACAACAGTTCATTTGAAAATGTTTATTTCAGGAATCCCGGTGAAACTTCGGTATCAAATCCCCAGGCGATCAGCAGGATCGGCGATGACAACCTGGTGAAATTCCAGTTGACGGGTTCCAACGTAAATCCGCGGCTGGAATCAAAACTGGAACAGTTCGACAAGCACAGCCTTACACCGAAAGGCCTGGCAGATGTGTCCACCGGTACGGCACTAACGCAAAGGGATAAACGCACCCAGGTTACCACCATGCTTACGGCATACGATGCCAGCAGGATTGGCCTGGAAAAACAGATCAGGAATTACAGCGGCAGCTTTGATGGGAACAACAACCTGGTGTATGATACGATCTCCAGGGTGAGTTCGTACCGCAAAAAGCACCATATCTCGGAAATTGACGTGCTGGAGCAAACCGGGATGCGCTATGTATATGGCATTCCTGTTTATAGCACCATGCAAAAAGATTTCACCTTCAGCGTGGATGCACTCAGCGCCGGCGATAACCTGGTGAACTATGCGGCGGACGAACCAACCACTTCTTCGCGGCACATGAACATCAAAGGAAAAATGGAGGGTTATGTGCAGAATATGCAAACACCGGCCTATGCCTCTTCCTTCCTCATCACCGGTTTACTATCGCCCGACTATGTGGATGTAAACCAGGATGGCATTACGGAAGACGACCTGGGCGGATTTGTAAAGTTCAACTACAACAAGTCGGATTCAGTACACCGCTGGAGAACGCCCCGCAACAACGACAACGCCAATACCGCTTCGCTGAACGAAGGTAAAAAAACGGAGAAGAAGGACAATAAGGCCATCATTTCTTACGGTGAAAGGGAAAGCTGGTACCTCAACAGCATCGAGTCCAAATCGATGGTGGCGATCTTTAAAACCGAATCGCGCAACGATGCCAAGGGCGTAAAAGGTGCGATGGATGCGAGGGTAAACAGCACGGAGAACGTGAACAAGCGATTGAAGCAGATCGATCTTTATACAAAAGCGGAGATCAAGGCCAAAGGCATCAGCAATGCAAGGCCGTTGAAATCGGTTTTCTTTACGTACAATTATTCCTTGTGCAAAGGCACAAAGGACAATGCCACCGGTGGTGGTAAACTTACACTCGCTTCAGTTTATTTTACGTACAACGGCCAGCCCAGGGCAGTGAAGGACAGGTATGTCTTCAACTACGGCGATACCAGTTCAGCGGCACACAACCCAACCTATGCTTACAACGGGTCAGACAAATGGGGTACCTACAAAGACGCCACGCAGAATCCTGCAGGCATGGCAAATTATGATTATCCCTATACGTTGGACAACAAAACGAAAAACGACCAGTATGCAGGCGCCTGGAGCCTTAAAAAAATATTGCTGCCATCAGGCGGGCAAATGGAAATTCAGTATGAGGCCGACGACTATGCTTATACGCAGGACCGCCGGGCGTCGAATATGTTTGCCATTTATGGCCTTGGAAAAACAACCAGTTATAGCGCCGGCAATTCCATGTACAACCTGGGGCTGCCTTCCGGCGACAATAACTACGTGTATATACACCTGGCAAAACCGCTTACCAGTACGGGTACAACCACCCTGCAAAAAGAAATTAAAGACAAATACCTCGAAGGCGTAAACCAACTGGCTTTTTCCCTGCTGGTTGATATGCCCAAAGGATACGAACCCATTACCGTGTATGCCGAATATGAAGATTATGGCGTATGCGCCAACAGCGGCAGCAAAGATTACATCTACATCAAACTTAAAAATATTGAAGGCAAAAGTCCGCTCGCCAAAACGGTCATCAGTTATTTAACAGAAGAGCTCCCGGGCCAGGCATTCGATGGTTATGAAATCGAAACCACCGGGCTGCAAGCCTTTTTCGATATGATCGGGCCTATGCTCACCAACCTGAACAGCAGCTTTCAAAATGTAGATGTACAAATGCGGTTGAAACCAAGGGGCCGCAACATTGATCTTGCCAAATCTTTCGTGCGGCTCAACAACCCGCTTAAAATGAAATACGGCGGTGGTGCGCGGGTAAAAAAAGTGTTGGTGAAAGACAACTGGAATAAAATGACGGGTCAATACAACTCCGTGTACGGCCAGGAATACGATTATACCAGCACCGAAAAAATAAACGGTAGGGATACCATCATCAGCAGCGGTGTGGCTTCTTACGAACCGGGGATCGGTAGCCTGGAAAATCCTTTCCGCGAAATATTATCTTTTAAAAATAAACTGCCACTGGCACCTGCCCAGTATGGCGCTATAGAAGTGCCTGTATTGGAAGGTTTGTATCCTTCGCCCAGCGTAGGTTACAGCAAGGTTACGGTTCGTTCGATCCATCGCAAGGGAACGCATGGCGACTCTTCGCTGCGCTCGGCCATTGGCAAACAGGTAACGGAATTTTATACGGCCAGGGAGTATCCTGCTTACTCCGCCAATACCGGCTTATCCATCATGGATTATGACAAGAACCCTTTCTTCTCCTTCTTTAAAAAAGAGATCATCAACCGCCGGGTATTGTCGCAGGGATTTTTGGTAGAGACCAACGACATGCATGGAAAAATGAAAAGGCAATCGGCCTACAGCGAAAGCGATGAAAAAACACCGCTCTCTTATTCCTATTACACCTATAAGAATACGGGCAAGAACGGCCTCAATGATAAAGTGGATTTCGTATATCCCGAAGAAGGTGGCGCTATACGGCAGGGTAATATGGGCGTTGACATGGAGTTGATGACAGATGTGCGCGAATACAAATTGGAAAGCAACGGCTTTAATGGTCATTTACAGGTTGATATTTTTACCATTGCCATTTACCTGATACCCATCCCCACTTTCTTCCCCACCAAAACTTATATAGAGAACAGGTACCGGGCGGTAACCACTACCAAACTCATCAATTACCACGCTATACCCGACAGCGTGATCGTGATGGACAAAGGCAGCGTGATCGGTACAAGAACAGCAGTATATGATGCAGAAACGGGCAGCCCGGTGGTAACCGAAACGCTCAACGAGTTCCGCGATTCCATTTACAAAGTAAGCTACCCGGCACACTGGGCTTACAGCGGCGCAGGCCCGGCCTACAAAAACACCGGCATGCAGTTCAGCAACGTGAACTTTCTGAATGGCAGCATCACCGGCTTCACGGTTGATCAATCGGCTTTTGAAAGCGGCGATGAATTGTATGTTACTAATGCGGGTACGGCTTCAACGGCCTGTATCGGTTCGGGCGGACCGGTGACCAGGTTGTGGGCTTTCGACAAACGCAAGAACGCAACACCAGTAAATGGCAGTTTCAAACAGGTCATTTTCATTGATTCGGCCGGTTATCCATACAGCCGCAACGGCGTTTCGTTCCGCATTGTACGGAGCGGGCACCGCAACAACCTGGGCCTGTCCATTGCCGAAGCTACGATGATGAAGAGCCCGGTTAGAACGCTGTCGGGACAACGGTTCCTGCTGGTGGATGATACTTCGAAAGTAGTGGCAGCTTCTGCGATGGAGTTGAAGGAAAAATGGCAAAGCGATGCGGATAATTTTATAAAGCGCACTTACTATAAAGACAGTTGCACGGCAGACGAGCACGACTCGCTGAACTGCTCCGGCGAATGGCAGCGCAATGTCAATCCATACCTGAAAGGACTGATGGGCAATCTGAAGCCCTGGAAGAGTTATGTTTTTTATGGCGACCGCATGGAATCAGATCCTACCGCAACAACCGCCACCAGGAAGAACGGCTACATCAAAGATTTTTCACCATATTGGAAATACGATATGGACCTGGCAGATACGCTGTTGTATCCCGACAGGGCGAATGCAAAATGGGTATGGAACAGTGAGTTGATGAAGGTGAATGCCAAAGGGCAGGAACTGGAGACCCGTGATGCCCTTAACCGTTATACGGCGGCGCAATACGGCTTTAATAAAAGTATGGCGGTGGCCATGACGCAGAACGCGCGGTATGGCGAATCGCTCAACGAAAGTTTTGAAGATTATAAATACACCGAAAGCCTCAACAATGCATCGGCACCTACCTGCCCGGTACGCTATGTGGATTTTAAGAACCTTACCAATAGCAGCATCATCCATGCCGACAGTGCCGGCTTCAGGGCGCATAGCGGTAAATATGTGTTGAAGGTTGAGCCTGCCAGCACGGCAACGAGGAGTTTTTCAATAAACAATCCGATTGATTCTTTTGGACTACAGGTAAAGGATAGTATTAAAACCATAGCCAGTGTAGGGCCAGGAACTATTATTTCGCAAACCCTTTTGAATTCGATTTATTCAATTCCTACAGCACACGCAACAACAACATATGGTAATCTTGAGATGACAGCGGATCAGAACTGGGGTTCGAATCCTTCCAATGGTAATTTAAGATATGACCAAACAACAGAGCAGTATACAAACGTGGCAACTGGCGGCACCTATACTTTTGTGCTTGAAGCAGAGGCCAAATCAACTCCCTTGGCTCACCTGCCAGGTGAGGATTACCGTGCGGGTATTCATGTTACCCTTACGCACCTGGCTACGGGCACTGACTATCACTTAAGCCATGCTTATTGGGTAGGTGGCGGCGCAACAACAACAACGGTAACCTATAATGTGAGCCTTCCCTGCGGTATGTATAAAATTCGCAGCTCCGGCTACGGTCATTTTTTTAATACTGACGGACATGTATTAGGCTCAACTTTTTCATACAAATGTAGCACCCTAGTCAGCTATTCCGGCGTAACCTGTAACTACAGAAAGCCAATCCCGGTAACAGATTCATTGGTAAATACATCAGCATTCGGCTTCAAAGCAGGGAAGCAAATGCAGTTCAGCGCCTGGATGAAACAGGATTGCAGCGGTACTCCTTGCTACAAAACCAGCTACGACAGCAGCTTGGTACAGGTGAATACCACGGGCGGCGGCGCCAGCAGCTTCGCCATCAAACCCGTTGGGGCCATCATTGAAGGCTGGCAGAAAGTGGAAGGTGTGTTTACGGTGCCCGCCGGCGCTACGGGCGGCAGCCTGCAACTGGTGAACAACAGCCACAAGAATATTTATTTTGATGATGTACGGCTGCATCCCTTCAACGCCAACATGAAAACCTACGTGTACAGTCCGCGCACGTTGCGCCTGGTAGCAGAGCTGGACGAAAACAACTACGCAGCTTTTTATGAGTACGACGAAGAAGGCCAGTTGATCCGCGTGAAAAAAGAAACGGTACAGGGCATAAAAACGATCAAGGAAACGCGCAGCGCCAAACAAAAAGACATCACCGAAATAGATTAAGCGATAACCAAAAATGAAACAGATGAAGCCGCAATATTGGACTTGTATTTTTTTAATGTTGTTCGCCGGCAGCCTACAAACTGTTGCACAGCAAAAAGAGGATACGGTGAAGATCATCAATGCGTACAGCAAGGCAATGTCGTTTAGTTCGAAGCCTTATTTGTATTACACCGCCGTGCTGCAGCGCACTGCCAAACCCGTGATGGACCCGGGTGATACGGGTACCGTGCAAACTGTATTTTATAAATCGGGGACAGACATTTATTACGACAGCGGCTCGGAAGAAAATTTTTTGCAGGACAGTTTTTATGTACAGATCAACCGTGAAAGAAAATCTATCTGGATCGGCAAAGTGGACATGGACAGCAAAAAGAAGGTGGGCCTCCTGCCCTGGGGTAAGGATAATGTACAGGAAATGATGCAGAAAGATTTCATCATTCAAAAGAAAGTAGTGAATGATACCCTTACGCGTTTTGATTTTGAAAAAACCGGCCACAACCTCAGCACCAGGGGTATGGGGCTTAAGGTAACGATGTATTGCAACGAGAAAAAACAATATCCCTACAGCATGCAGGTAGAAATGAATTTAAAAGAACCCATCGACGACGAGATGATGGAGGCCATAAAAACAGCCGGCATGGACCTGAAGGATATCATTGTGGAAATTGACCGGCAGCGGTACGCGGTGAAAACAGAAACGATGATCATTAAATTTTCGGCGCTGGATTTTTCAAAAGAAAAAGCGATGGCAATGCCCGGCTGGAAAGAGCGGGTTGAATACCTGCCCGGCACGCAGGAGTTCAGGGGAAAAGGAATATATGAAGCGTACGAGATCACTAAAACTTTTTAATGCCTTCTTCAAAAGGCGATCATGATACCAGGGGCATTAACCTACATCTATCGATTATGAAAAGAAATGTTGTTTTAAGATGGGCTTTTATTTTCGCAATGCTGTTTTGCAGCCATACTGCACTCTATGCGCAGTTCCATGAAACGTTCGACAACACCAGCTTTGCTTCGCCGGTGCTGAGGGATACGTTCATCAAGCCCGCGGCAACCAATTTCATAACCTATACATCGGCAGGGGAGGATTCGTTCCGGTTAAAGAACATCATCACCTTCAGCATAGATGAAAATTCGTCGCGGCATTTTTATTCCGGCTTCACGGCAAGGGTAGTGCTCACCATCGAAAGCAAAGAAACATTGGCGGATGTTGCTGTACAAACTACGCAGGCGCTGGTAGTAAATTACGATCCCGCCGCCGGTGCAAAATACAATGCCAGGGCATGGGTTACTTTGCCATCGGCAGAAGAAGTAAAGATCACCGTGGACAGCATACAGATCACCGGGCAATCGGGCTGGAACCCTATCTGGGTATTGAGGCTGGACAATGAAATGAGAACGTCGCGCTACCACACTTTGTCGAATAATACCGGTTACCTCACACCCACTTTTACCAGCCCGGTGCCGGACAGTTCTTCTTTACAGGTGGGCTGGAGTTGGGATCCCAACACCCACAACAACATCAACCAGCTGGAATGGGCATGGGTGGAAGACGAGATGTACAGCTTCTACAGCAGTACGGATGAATTATTTGCCGACAACAGCACGCGCGTTGATCTCGACATCGATCAACAGTCCTATAAAATCCCCTTGCTATACGATGGCGTTGGTAAAATATATTACCGGGTAAGGGCCGCTTTCCGCAGGAACGACGGGACCGTTATTACAGGTCCGTGGACAACGGCAACGGCTTATTCGTTCAACGGGCATGAACCTTCACTCAACTGGCAAAGCAGTACCAGCTTCGCCGAGAACGGGAAGCTGAAAAGCGTGATCCAGTATTTTGACGGCAGCCTGCGTGGCCGGCAAACCGTTACCAAAGACAACAGTACCAATACTTCGGTGGTGGCCGAAACGATCTATGACCTGCAGGGCAGGCCCAACCTGCAGATACTGCCGACGCCAGCCAGCAGTACGGCCATTAAATATTTCAAAAATTTCAACCGCTTCAACGGGCAGGCCAGCAATGAAGACCCGGCAAAATATTTTGACCTCACGCCCGCCGCACTCAAATGCGGAACGCCACTGGCGCTGGACAGTGCTTATGGAAACGGTCGTTACTATTCTGCCAACAACGATTGGCTGGCCTCGGAAACGAAATCGAAATTTATTCCCAATGCACAGGGGTATGCCTATACCGAAACGCGCTTTATGGACGATGCTACCGAACGTGTAAGCCTGCAGGGCGGCGTTGGTCCCAATCACCAAATTGGCAGCGGGCACGAGACCAAATACTTTTATGGCAAACCTTCGCAGGCCGAACTGGATGCTTTGTTTGGCACCGAGGCCGGAGATGCCAGTCACTACTTTAAGAACATGGTGCAGGATGCCAACGGGCAGATGAGCGTGAGCTATGTGGATATGCATGGCCGTACCGTAGCCACTGCATTGGCAGGCGATACCACTGCGGGCATCGATGGCATCAGGAACGATACCGATTACCCCATGGCGGGCAGCGCGGTAAGGAATAATTTACTGACGCCTTCCACCAATATCATTAAGGACAACTCGATCGAATCGATCAGTTCTTTGCTGGCACCAGCCACCACCATTTATGATTTTACCTACAAACTTGATCCGGGCATCATCAGCCAGTTGGCCTGCAACAGCACGGAGATCTGCTTCGACTGTAAATATGACCTTGAAATATCGATCAAAGGCGAGCAGTGCGGTGATACAACGCCCATCATTAAAAAATACAACAACCTGCAGATCGTGGCCGCCAACCTGGCCTGCGGTACTTCAATGGGCTTCACCGGCACTGGTGTAAGCACGGCTACCAAGCAGATAGATTTTAGCCTGACCCTGCCGCCCGGCTCTTACATCATCCGTAAAACCCTTACCGTAAATGATTCGATGTACCGGGTTAGAAGGGACAGTGCGCTGAAAGTATTCCTGTGTAAAACGGAACAACAGATATATGATTCTATTTACACCGTGCTGATGAACCAGTGCTCGCAAGGCAGCGGGCAAACGGCCTGCGATAGTTGCAACACAAAACTGGGCACCTACAGCCAATACAAAACAAAATACCTGCTGAGCATTGGCAACCCGGATACGTACAACGAAAGCGAGATACATTATAATTACACGGCCGATTCACTCAGTTGCGCCGCCGCCTGCAACGTGATCAGTCCGAACCTCGCCACCCTCGCCGGTTTGAGAAAACAATTGCTGGATGACATGATCCCTTACACGGGCCAATATGCCATACCGGTGGATTCTATCGCCAGTATGAGCCAGCTACAGGCCAAGTTCAACATATTTACCACTACTTATACCGGTGGCGTACCGCCTACAGCACCCACCAAGCCATTTTATAAATATCCCAAAACAGAAGCGGGAACGGCTTCCAGTTATTATTACGAAGAAGGGGATGTGGACTTTACCATCCATCCTGCCGGCGTGGGCGACAACAGTAAACTCAGCAGTATTGCCGCCGATGATTATGTACCCTTATACCAGCGCTCCTGGGCTAAAAGCCTTATTTATTACCATCCCGAATTCACGAAGCTGCAATTCGCGGAAGCAAATTTAAGATCATCCTATGCCTGGCTCGACAGCCTGTATGCCTGCGAAACCTGGGCCCAGGCGCAAACCTATGGGTTCGACAATCCCATAACCCATGATCCTTATTTTGTAAACAACTATGTACCGGCCAACGTAACGACGATGACCCGCTACATTTCGAACCATACAGGCGGCACGGGCGATACCAGCTTCCCGTCCATCTGGCGGCTGGCAAATGGCAGCATGCTGTGCATGGCGGTAGAAGAAAATGCAAAGGCAGCGTGTATGCAAGCGAAAAGCAAAACAGGCATGGAGCCGGGTACGGCCACCATTATGCAGGACAGCATCTGGCTACAGTTCCGTTCATTGTACAGCAGCTACCGCAATGATATGCTGGTGAATTATATTACCAGCCAGTCCGGTGTATTGTCCACCACCAATATGGCCACGCTGCAAAGCGAAGGAAAAACCCTGGCCTTTGTGAACAGCAGCCAGATGGCCGCGCAATCACCGGGCGGTGGCGGCAGTACCACCTGGACGCAGGTACTTACCGGGGATACTACCGGGCTGGGCGCCATTTATACGGCCAACATGCCCGACCGTTGCGTAGGGCAGAAACCCTTCTGGAAGGCCCGGCTGCTCCAGTGCGAACAGTTTAAAGTATTGCTCAACAACAACAACAGTACTGATACAGCTACAGTAAATACGATCATCAATACCATACTTGACAGCCTGGTGATGGTGTGCCGCAATACGCTAACGCCGCAACAGATGTATGGCGCTACTACCTCCAAACCTGGCTTTGCAGGCAATCCCAAAACATTTGAGGCGATCGTGAACAACGTGTTTGCAGCCAACGGCATTGCTACCTTACCCAACAACAATTATTACTGTAATCCTTTCAGTATCGACTTCCCGAAACCATATGGCAAGAACCCGCCCGTATTCACCAAGAATGCAACAACGCTTGATTCCTGCAATTGCACCCGCATTGCTGTTTTAAAAACAGAGGCCAAGGCGCTGGGGTACGATACCCTGAACCTTACTTCCATGAACCAGTTTTTACTGGCGCATTATAAAGACACCTTGCTGCCGCCCGTATGGGAAGGGCTGAAAAAATGCAAGGACATGTTCTACGGTCCTTGTGAACCCTTATACGTGGTAAAGTACAATACAGATGGTTGCGATACTACAACCTGGCGTTTTTGGCAAAATGCTTCACATGCGAATGGATGGCTCCGGTATAAAGACGCTTTTGTTGGCGGGGTGGTACATGTGCCCGATTCAGTATATACCCATGTTACTTCCGGCATATCCAAAGATTCGATGGATGCAAAACATTTCAACCTTGATTATTCACATCCTATCTGCGACCTGGATAGCTTCAGCGTTACCTTCAGGCTAAAAGACAAAGCCTTTAATTTTACTGCCCTGGCAGGGGGCATCATACTAAAAGTAGGTGTGAAGTCGGCGTCGCCCAATGTAGTTTACCAGGCTTATATTTTGCACGACCAGCAGGGCGGCCTTTATAAAAGTGGCGAAGGATTTCCCGGCATTTATACAACGAACAACCTGAAAATAAAATTCCCGGATTATAGAACGGTGAAGATGACGTTTGCCAGCGGTACACTCTCTATTTACGTTGACAGTGTATTTAAATTTTCACGCCCCTATACGGAAGCCATTACAGGTTTATATACCGTAGCCGTGGAATTCTTAAAAACAGAAGGATACATAGAAGAAGTGAAAGTAGAAGATTCCAAAGGCAAGATAAAGTTCTATGAAGATTTTAACCGCGCCTGCAGCACCTTCACTACCCTGAACAAAAGAGTATACACACCGATACCATTGAGCGGCCCGGTAAAGATCCCGGGCTTCCTGGATTGTGGTTACGAAAAGCCCTGCATCACCTGTGGCAAACTGGATAGTTTGACAGCAGAATTCAGGCTCATATACCCGGCGTACAATACCACGCCTTACCGCGACAGTACCATCAGCGACAGCATGGCCCGCCGCAATGACCTGTGGGCGCGGTTCCTGAATTACCGCACCGGTTTCAGCAAGCATGCGCAGGATTACCTGTGGGCTTATGATAGTTGCCAGGTGAAGTCGCCCAAGCCCAACCCGGCCATCTGTTCCTTCTCTGTTCCGGCCAATGATCCCACCGGGATCTTCCAAACGGATTCATTGCCCTGTGTACACGTAGGTGACCAGGCTGCCTACCTGGCGGAACTGGTGTTTGCCCAAATGAAAGACTCGTTGCTGCGGCGGTTCGACAGCCTGTACAAGGCAAAATGTTTTGAAGCGAAGACAAGGGAAGAATTTTATGTACAATACCTTCCTAAAGAATATCATTATACACTTTATTATTACGACCAGGCAGGCAACCTGGTGAAGACGATGCCACCGGCGGCGGTGAGACCCCAATACAGTAGCCTTTTCCTGGCGGCGGTAGCCAACGCGCGTGCAGCCGGCACCGATTATACCAACCCTGGCAACAATGAAATGATGACCACGCATTACCGGTACAATACCCTGAACCAGGTGATTGCACAAAAAACACCCGATGCCGGCACCAGCGCCTTTTGGTACGACCGGCTGGGCAGGCTGGTGGTAAGCCAGAATGCCAAACAACTGGCAGTGAATACCTATTCTTATACTTTGTACGATTCGCTCGGCCGCATCACCGAAGTAGGAGAGAAGCCACATGCTACGGCGATGACCCAAACCATCAGCCAGGATGCCGCTGCATTGAGTAGCTGGTTCACGGGCGGCAGTTCAAAAACCCAGATGACCGTGACGGTGTACGATACGGCGTACGGACCCCTGTACACACCCGAAGGGCTTTCCGTACTGAACCAGCGCAACCTGCGCAACCGCGTAAGCTATACGTTTTTAAGGGATGTTGATAACAATGATGCATGGGAAGTTGCCACCTTTTACAGTTATGATATTCATGGCAACGTGGATACGCTGCTGAACGATTACCGCACCGGCATGGGCACCAAAGCCTGTATTTCGTCGGATCCAGGGAACCACGGCAACCGGTTTAAAAAATTGCACTATGATTACGACCTGATCAGCGGTAAGGTAAACCAGGTGAGTTACCAGGATGGTTACCACGATGCGTTTTACCATCGTTATGAATACGATGCCGAGAACAGGATCACCGCGGTGCAAACCAGTCGCGATAAGATATACTGGGAACAGGATGCCGAATACGAATATTACCGGCATGGACCACTGGCCCGGTCGGTAGTGGGCGCCCTTAAGGTGCAGGGGCTCGATTATGCCTACACCCTGCAAGGCTGGCTGAAAGGCGTGAATAGCAGCGGTGGCGCCGACAGCACCACGAACCACGATATGGGCGGCGATGGCTTTACCGGTACGGGCAACCATCCACTGGTGGCAAAAGACGCTTATGGCTACAGCCTGCATTATTACAACAATGATTACAGGTCCATCAGCACTACGGTAACGCCTGTTGCCGGCTTTAGCCTGCCGCTGGCTGCCGATCCGGTAAGCAGCATTGCTACCGGTACGCAACTGTACAACGGCAATATTGCCGCAATGACGGTGCGAATACCCCAACTGGAAGACACGCGCATTTACGGCTACCGTTATGACCAGTTGAACCGCATTAAGAGAATGGATGCCTTCATCGGCGCTTACGGCAGCGGTAATATATATACGCCCGACCGTACGGATGATTACCATGAAGAAGTGAGTTACGATCCCAATGGCAACATACTCACTTACCTGCGCAGCGGCAAAGTGAAGATAGAAACCGAAATGGACAAGCTTACCTACCAGTACGAACGGCAGGGTAGCGGCGCACTCGCCAGCAACCGCCTGCGCTATGTGCACGACCAGGTGAACAGCGCCAATTACAGTGAAGATATTGATTCACAAACCAGTCTTACCCTAAGCCAGGTGAACGATGACAAGAACACTTCGCAAAGCAGCGACAACTTTGCCTATGACGCGATCGGCAATTTGATTAAGGATACCAAGGAAGGCATCGACAGCATTTACTGGACGGTTTATGGCAAGATCAGCCGCATCCGGAAAGGCAGTACGGTCATTCAATACAAATACGATGCGGCGGGCAACCGGATCAGTAAAAATGTGGATGGTAAGATTACTTATTATGTACGCGATGCCAGCGGCAACGTTATGGGCGTATACGAAGCCGGTACCGGGGGCATCAACGGCGGCAACCTGAGCCTTAAGGAACTACATTTGTATGGCAGCAGCCGGCTGGGCATACAGCAGGCAAATATAAATGTGGCCTGCCTGCCCATAATAACCGGCAGCATTGATACGTTTACAAGGGGTAACAAGTTCTTTGAGTTGAGCAATCACCTCGGCAATGTACTGGTAATAATAACCGACCGACACCAGGGCATCAACAGTGATGCCGACAGCCTCGTCAATTATTACAATGCCGATGTTGCTACGGCGAATGACTATTATCCGTTTGGGATGCAGATGCCTGGAAGGAAGTTTACCAATGGGAACGGGTATAGATATGGGTTTAATGGGAAAGAAAATGACAATGAAGTGAAAGGTGAAGGTAACCAGCAGGATTATGGAATGCGCATATATGATCCGAGGCTGGGGAGGTTTTTAAGTGTGGATCCATTAACAAAGAAATTTCCTAATCTTACTCCATATCAATATGCAGGAAATAAACCTATATGGTGTGTTGACCTTGATGGCTTAGAAGATATACCAACAACTGAATTGAATAAATATGGAGAGAAACAGGTTTATCAAATTTCAACAGACATTATCGATGGGAACACTATAAGTACTTTTACAAGCAATCAAATACCTTCTAATGCAAAGCCAGTAACTCAAAATTTAAGTGATAAGCAAATTTATCGTCTTGCTGTAGCAAGAATGTTAGTGCCGGGTCAATTTCTTATTAGTAAAGACCAATATTTAGATGAGAAATATTTTGAAGCAGAGCAAAGAGTTAAGTATTATTATTCTCATCATGCTACTGCAACAATGTCTAAAGGACCTCACTCAGACAAGCTAACAGGCGAAATACATAACATTGTAACAAATGCCTTGTTTAGCGATGACAATACAATGTCTGATGCAGCGGCTACAATGATTGAAAGGCGAACATCCTTTTTTGGAAAATTTAATTGGGCAAAAACGGCTGTTGAATTTGGGGCAGGAGCTTTAATCGCCAGTGGATTCAAATATGCAATAGGTAGATTGGGGGGAGCATTAGAGAGTTTAGGTATTCCGAAGGGGTTTAATATAATGGCTGACCCCAGTAGATTTAGGGTAGCAGCAAATAACTTAGGTGAACAAATAACTATGAAAGCTGCAATGCAGGGAGAAGGTACTGCAATTATGGGTGCAGGTACTCAAAAAGCTTTAGGCGATCCAAGGCTAGCAGGGATGAATATTACAAAATTTGAAACTTCACAAAAATTTACTGATAAATTAGGGAATACAGTAACTTCAACTGTACATTATTTAAAAAACAATGATACAGGAGTTTCATTTGATTTTAAATTTGTAACAAATACTTATTAAATGACGGTAAAATGTATACTAAATAAATCAGAATTATTTCCAAAATGGAAGCATATAAGTAGCACCCCATTAGATGAAATATTAATAATTGGAAAAAGCTATATAGTTTATGGAATTATATTTGCACCTGAGAGTGTTTATTATGAAATACTAACAATTCATAATAATTTTACATTTTCATATCCTTCATTTTTTTTTGAAGTTGACGACAATAGGCTTTCTAAGTTTTTTTATTTGGGTCAAATTGAGTCGGGTGATAATAAATACAATCCATTCATAAGTTTTAATGAATGGGTAAATGATAATTCCTTTTTTTCAAGATTAGTTGATGGCAATCAGGAAGCAAAAGAGATATTTATTGGGTATCAAAATCTTTTAAACTCAGAATATCAGGAAACATAAGTGACTAATTAACCCAAATTATTAGTACCCAGGTCAAGTATTCTGGGTACTCTCCGCCTCGGCTCGTGACGCACGAGCAGAAGTTTAACAATGCCGTATGCTTAGTTTCTAATACGTACACAAAAACGCTATAGCAATATTTTATTGATATATTCTTTCGATTATAAAATCACTTCCTAAGAATACCAAACTATAAAGTCCTTTAAAAAACGGTTATGCTTGCGGCCTACGCCCGATAGGAGCGGATAGCCCGGAATAAAGAGCAGCGTAATGAGGACTAGGAGCGGATAGCGGGACATATGCCCGAGAGAAAATAAAAGCCGCCCGTACAAAATTTTTTTACAACTACGACCCGAACGGTAATATTTTAACCTACCTGCGGAACGGCAGCAAGGGTGAGCGGATATGGACAAACTTACATATCAATACGAACGGCAGGGCAGCGGCGCGCTGGCCAGTAACAAACTGCGTTATGTACACGACCCCGTGAGCGATGCGGCTTATGCAGACGACATTGACTCGCAAACGGGCCTTACCCTGGGCCAGGTACACGATGACAACAAACATTGCAAAGCAGCGACAATTTTGCCTACGATGCCATCGGCATTTGATTAAAGATGAGAAAGAAGGCATCGACAGCATTTACTGGACGGTGTACGGTAAGATCAGCCGCATCCGGAAAGGCAGCACTCCTCATTCACTATAAATATGATGCAAGCAGCTAAAATTATAATATTGTTTCAACCACTCCGTTTTTAGATAGAAACTCAGTACCATGAAGGGGAAGTTTAATTGGATGTATGTTTTTAATGCTGTTATCATTTTTTGTATTTGTTGTATTGTATATTTTTTTATAAAACGATAAATTTTACAACCTCGTTAGCAGCTTTAAGCCTGATCATTAGCTTTACTTATTCTCCCATTGCGCTCTATTGTATGTTCAAGAAAACTAAAACCAGCAATAGGTTTTTTATGAAAAAATTTGTCATCCCGCTTGTCATCTTAATTGTGAGCAACGGTTGTTTATTATTTAGGGACTATAAAATTTTCTATTGTAGCGTCTTCGCTACTTTTACCCTATTCATTTTGTATTCTGTAATATTTTTCTTTGCGAAGAGAAGTGGCAACAGGTAGCTTTCTAAGCTCATTTAGAAGAGCCTAAATAACATTCCTTTGGAATCCACGTTATGGATGTCTTTTACTATCCGTGACCAAGCCCAATACATATAAATTCTTCAGCTATTTTTGTTCTTAAAATCTTTCAATTGAACCAACCCACCGCCTACCTCCCCGCCCAACTTTTCACCAGTGAACAATGGCTCATCAGCCACGCGATACTGGTACAGGAAGGCCGCATCATCGATATTGTACCCGAAGCTACAATCCCCGGCAGTTATGAACGAAAAGCGTTGCCGGGCATGCTCCTCGCACCCGCTTTCATCGACCTGCAGATATACGGTGCTTATGAAAGCTTATTCGCCGTAAACCCAGGAACCGATGCACTCCAAAAACTCGAAGCTTATTGCAATGCAGGCGGCGCAGCTTTTTGCCTGCCTACCATTGCTACAAATACGCCTGAAGTAATGCGGAGAGGCATCGATGCCATCAAAGCATACTGGAAAGCGGGCGGCACCGGCGTTTTAGGCCTGCACCTGGAAGGCCCGTGGATCAACCCCGAAAAGCGTGGCGCGCACATTGAAACACTGATCAAAAAACCGAAGCCCGATGAAGTAAAAGAATTACTGGAATATGGAAAAGGCGTCATCAAAATGATCACGCTGGCACCGGAGTGTTGCAGCCAGGAGATCATCGAACTTATCCGTTCGTATGACATTATCATTTCCGCCGGACATAGCAACGCAACTTACGAACAGGCAATGAACGGTTTCCGGCAGGGCATCGGCACGGTCACGCATTTGTACAATGCCATGAGCCCGCTACAGCACCGGTTACCCGGGCTGGTGGGCGCAGCGATGGATGACCGGGAAGCAATGGTGAGCATTATCCCCGACGGTCACCACGTTGATTTTGCCGCGGTGCGCATTGCCAAAGCGGCAATCAAAGAAAGGCTGTTCGCTATCACCGATGCCGTAACGGCCACCACCGAAGGCTACTACCCGCACGAAAAAGACGGCGATAAATATACCAGCGGCGGCATCCTCAGCGGCTCTGCGCTCGACATGGCCAAAGCCCTGCGCAACCTGGTGAACGAAGTGAAAATCGATGTGGACGAAGCCCTGCGCATGTGCAGCATTTACCCCGCAAAAGTTATTGGCCTGGAAACTGAATTGGGAAAAATTGAAAAAGGGTATAGGGCGTGTTTCGTGGTGCTGAACGAAAGACTGGAGGTGCAAAGGGTAATTAAAGAAGGCGTATTATTTAATATTTAATAGGGAATATTTAATATTTTTTTATACTGGTTGGTTTATTCTTTTTTCTTCTACACATTTAAAACATTATAAGTGTTAAAGATAAAATCGGGGACGATTGATTACACATACTCCCCAATATTAAATATTACCTATTCCCTATTACATCTCCTTCTTTAGCTGCCTGTCAAACACAAAAGTGCCCAGCGGGATCAGCGCCGCGAAGAAGGCAACTACCAGCCACGTAAATTTTTTGGGCGCTTTCAAAGCATACGCCAGGGCCAGCGTTAAGTAAGCAATGAATAAAAATCCATGCGCCCAGCCTATATATTTTACATACAACGGCTGGTCGAAAAAATATTTCAGCGGCATCGCGATCAGCAATAAAACCAGGAAGGAGATGCCTTCGATGATACCGAGGGTGCGGAGGGAGTGGAGCAACTTCTTAATCATATTTAATATTTAATAGGGAATAGGTAATATTGTTTCTAACTGTTTGGATCAAGCGTTTCAATCTTGCTTCTTCAATATTAAAATGTAATAGGATTAAATATTTCCCTCTATCTCCTGCATACTCCTTCAATATTAAATATTACTTCTTCCATATTCAATAATCAATCTCCTGTTCCACGATCGCTGCCGGTATCTCCCGCCATTCGTATTGCTGGTTGCGGAGTTGCGGCGCAAAGCCGGCTTCTTTAATGGCTTGTTGTATGGTAGTGCTGGTGAAGCGGTGCGGTGCGCCGGCCGCACTGACCACGTTCTCTTCGATCATGATGCTGCCGAAATCATTGGCGCCGCCGTTCAAACACAATTGTGCCACCTGCTTGCCTACCGTTAACCAACTGGCCTGTATGTTCTTTACATTCGGCAGCATGATGCGGCTGATGGCGATCATGCGGATGTATTCTTCCGCCGTGGTTAAATTGTGCACGCCGCGGATGCGCGTCAATAAAGTATCCACGTCCTGGAAGGTCCAGGGGATAAAAGCCAGGAAACCTTTGGCATCCGCGGGTTTGCGGCTCTGTACTTCCCTGATCTTTACCAGGTGTTCAAAACGTTCCTGCAGCGTTTCCACGTGGCCAAACATCATCGTAGCCGAAGTGGTGATATTTAGTTTATGCGCTTCGTGCATGATGTCGAGCCATTCCTGTGCACCGCATTTGCCTTTACTTATTAAGCGTCTAACCCTGTCCGTTAGTATCTCGGCGCCCGCGCCCGGCAGGCTGTCCATGCCCGCTTCTTTCAACGCCATTAACACCTCGCGGTGCGTACTTTTTTCGAGCTTGGTAATGTGCGCGATCTCCGGCGGGCCAAGCGTATGCAGTTTGATATTCGGGTATAGTGATTTCAGTTCTTTAAATAAGCCTACATAAAACGACAAGCCCAGGCCGGGGTGGTGACCGCCCTGCAACAGCAACTGGTCGCCGCCGTATTTAATCGTTTCTTCAATTTTGGTTTTGTAGGTTTCAATATCGGTGATGTAAGCATCGGCATGACCGGGAATGCGGTAAAAATTACAAAATTTGCAATTGGCGATGCACACATTGGTTGTGTTTACATTCCGGTCGATCTGCCAAGTCACCTTGCCATGCGGCACCTGTTGGATGCGCAGTTCATTAGCGGTAAACATCAGGTCGGCCAGCGCCGCATTTTCAAATAAGAACATCCCTTCTTCTATGCTGAGGAACTCGAAGCGAAGCGCTTTCTGCAACAGGTCGTTGATCTCCATAAATCCCGTTTAAGTAATGAAATGCAAAAATAAGCTGATCAAAGGCTAATTACGAATTACGGATTACGAATTACGGTATAGCGTGCGTATTTTATGATAACTACAACGACTGGACCAGGATTAGGCTGATAAAAAGGATTGCCCTGGTTAAAAAACTCCAATGTTTATTGGATATTCTTCAACCCTTCAACGATTTAACGCCGTTGGTCGGGAGACCAAACGGCGGAGCGCCGTATCTCCCTTCAACTCCCTTCAACTCCCTTCAACTATTTCAACAACTTTCAACTAAACCCTCTAACCATCCTAAACCCTAAACTTCTAAACCTATTTTCACATTCTCTTCAGCCATCCCGTAATGCTCATCCTCGCCCGGTTGGCCTTCGTTACTTCATGTTCCATTTCATCGCTTTTAAAGAATACCGCCGTTTGCGCGTGGGGCAATATGGTTTGAATGCCGCCATCCTGGTAAAGCAGCAGTTGCCCGCCATCTTCCTCCAGCCAGTCTTTATTGAGGTAACTGATCAGCGAGAATTTACGATTGTCATCTGTTTTGAACTGGTCGCGGTGGCGTTTGTAAAAACTCCCTTCTTCGTACACGGCATAATGGAACTCGTAGGCGTTGATGCCCGCATAGCAGCTTTCATTGAGGCGACCGATGAAGTCTTCCGCCAATTGAAGGAACTCCTGTTCAAACGCATTGTTGTGACTTTTATCAAGCCAGTAGGTTTTATCCGTCCTTGTTTTTTGCTTATGGTCCTTTTCGTCGTTGCCGATGCCGGCGGCCGTCATTAGCCCGTCCTGCTGTAGTTGCAGCACATTTTCATGCAGTCCCGCCGATAAAGCAGGGGATAAAAATTCCCCGGCAATGCCGACACGGGTATCCAGGTAACTGTCGATCAGCCGGTCGAAGGAAGTAGTCATGCGGGGAAGATAGGCTGTCTGAACTATGATTCACGTGATTAAATTGATTATAGCGATAATTATAACGACAGGAGTTGCCTTGGCCGGCTTTGCCCTATACAGCCATACCAGTATGCATAGCTTTAATTTTCAAATCTTCAAATTGGCACATTTGCCTTTTATGCAATGCCTCTTTTTCCTGCATCCTATTTAGTTGTAAATTGTAATCGCCTGCTATGTCCAAACTCTACGCAACTATATTGTTATTATTTAACCTGTATGGGCTGTCGGCACAGGAGATATTATCCCAACCCGCTTCAAAACAACTCACGCGTTTTTCCTTCAGGCAATACAGTGGCGGCGTTATGGTGATCAAGGCGCAGTTCGGCGACCTGCAAGACAGCCTGAATTTTATCCTCGACACCGGCAGCGGCGGCATCTCCCTCGATTCAAGCACCTGCGCCGAACATAGCATTAACGTAAGGGCTTCCGATACCACCATCACCGGCATCGGTGGCGTTCACAAAGTGGCTTTTGCCTTCAACCGTACACTGCGGCTGCCCGGCTTAAAAATGGACAACCTTAATTTCCACGTAAACGATTATTCCGTACTCAGCAGCGTATATGGCGAAAAGATCGACGGCATCATCGGTTACAGTTTTTTCAGCCGCTACATTGTACACATTAATTTCGATAGCAGCTTTATCACGGTTTTCAGCCCGGGCAAATACCGTTATCCTTACGAAGGCACCGTACTGCATCCTTCTTTTACCTCGCTGCCGATACAATTCGTTACGGTTAAAGACAAAAGAAAACTCGGCTTTAATTTTTATTTCGATACCGGCGCGGGCCTTTGTCTTTTAATGAGTGAAAAATTTGCGCAGGACAGCAGCATCATGCTTTCGCGCCGCCGGCCCGTGATAACGCAGGCCGAAGGCATGGGCGGTAAGCTGCAGATGCGCCTCACCGTGGTTAAAGAAGTGAAGATCGGTCCCTATCGTTTCCGCAACGTGCCTACTTATTTATACGACGATGATTTTAACGTAACGTCCTACCCCTTTACCGGCGGGCTGATCGGGAACGACCTGCTGCGGCGCTTCAACCTTACCATTAATTATCCCAACCGCGAGATCCACCTCCAACCCAACAGCCATATTTTTGAGCGGTTCGACTATGCCTATACCGGCCTCGGCATTTACCTCGTGGACGGGAAGATCATGGTGGAAGACGTAATACCCGGTTCCCCGGCTGATAAGGCGCGCATTAAAGTAGGCGATGAACTGTTTGCCGTGGACAAAAATTTTTCCTACAACATACAGGCCTATAAGAACATTTTACAAACCGCCGACCAGCAGGTGAAGGTGATCGTACGGCGGGAAGGCAAACTGGTAGAATTGATACTCAACACGGAAAGCATTCGCTAAAATGAGCAACTGGTTTCGTTTCGCTCAATAATAATTTTTCACAGGGAACACAGGGATGTTCAAAGGGAACACAGAAGCCATCTCAGTGCCTCTCCATTTTTACATCTTAAGCCTGCTCATTCATCGATCATAAAAAATCTGCAATATCCTTATGATCCAAACTTTGCTCCCTGTGAAAATTCTTTGAACCCTAGGTAATTAGTAATTCGTCATTAGTAATTACTCCCCTTCAACCCTACCTTTGCAACATGATACATTTTGAAAGATTTGAGCTGGCCAACGGGCTTAAAGTGATCGTGCATGAAGACAAAAGTACACCCATGGCAGTGGTAAACGTGATCTATGACGTGGGCGCACGGGACGAAGATCCCTCCAAAACCGGTTTCGCGCATTTGTTCGAACACCTGATGTTCGGCGGCAGCATCAATATACCTGTATACGACGAACCGCTGCAACTCGCGGGTGGCGAGAACAATGCGTTCACCACCAACGACCTGACGAATTACTATTGCCAGTTGCCGGCCGAAAATATTGAGACCGCCTTTTGGCTCGAAAGCGACCGGATGCTGTCACTCGCCTTCAGCAAAAAAAGCCTGGAAGTACAGCGCAAAGTGGTGTGCGAAGAATTCAAGGAACATTACATCAACAAACCTTACGGCGACGTATGGCACAAGATGCGCGAGCTCGCTTATACCACGCATCCCTACCGCTGGATGACGATCGGCAAAGAACTGAAACACGTGGAAGATGCCACGCTGGAAGACGTAAAGGCCTTTTTTAAAAAACATTACACGCCATCGAACGCGATACTGGTGGTTACCGGTAATGTGACAACCGAACAGGTAAAGGAATTGTCGGAAAAATGGTTTGGTCCTATCCCCGCCGGGGAAAAATACAACCGCAATATAGCCCCCGAACCCAAACAAACCGAAGCGCGCAGCCTGGAGGTAAAGGCCGATGTACCACTGGATGCTTTGTACAAATGCTGGCATATCTATCCCCGTACCGACATGCGCTATTACGTGGCCGACCTGGTAACGGAAATAATGAGCGGCGGTGGGTCTTCGCGGCTGTACCAATCGCTGGTAAAAGAAAAGCAACTCTTCAGCAACATCGAATGTTACCACCTCGGCAGCACCGATGCGGGACTGCTCACCATCGAAGGCAAACTGGTAAAAGGGGTGGACATGAAAGTGGCCGAAGCCGCCGTGGAAGAAGAGATCAGGCGGTTACAACAGGAAGGCATAGACGAAAAAGAACTGGACAAGGTGAAGAACAAAACAGAAAGCATGATGGCCTTTGAAGACATGAGCATCATGAGCCGCGCCAACAGCCTTGCCATGTACGAACTGTTGGGCGATGCCGACCTTATCAACCAGGAACTCGACCGCTACAGGGCCGTGACCGCCCAACAACTCATCGCCGAAACAAAGATCATTTTTGACCCTAAAAACTCGAATACGTTGTATTACTATTCGGCCAACGCATAATAATTATGGACAGGAAAACAGCACCGCTGATCAAAGACGCCGTAGATTTTAACCTGCAACTGAAGCCTTATGATTACATGGAACTTGCCAATGGCGTCCCGGTATATATGATCGATGCAGGCGAGCAGGAAGTGATACAAATAGAATTCGTATTTTATGCCGGCAACAGCTATGAAAAGCAACAGTCCGTTGCCGCTACTACCAATTACATGCTGAAGAACGGCACGAAGAACAAGACCGCCTTCCAGCTCAACGAAGCTTTTGAATATTACGGCGCCTACTGCAACCGCGCCTGCTACAACGAAACGGCGGTAGTAAGTTTGTCAACCCTCAGCAAACACATACCCGTGCTGCTGCCACTGGTAAAGGAAATGATCACCGAATCCGTTTTCCCGGAAGAAGAACTGGCCATTTATAAACAGAACAGCAAACAGCGCCTCAGCGTAAACCTTACGAAAAGCGATTTCGTGGCCTCGCGCATGATCGACGTTTATATTTATGGCGACCAGCACCCGTATGGAAGATACACGGATGCCGAAGCGCTCGATGCATTGACGACCGCGCAGTTGAAAGCATTTTATGAAGCACATTACCTGGGCGGGCAATGCATATTGTTCGTATCGGGAAAACTGCCGGCCGATATCCGCCAGCAACTTGACCAGCATTTCGGCGGACTGGCCCTTCGTAAAAAAGAAAAGGACCCACCTGTTTTTGCATCGCAACCTGCTGCGGAAAAGAAATATAGATTGTCCGTAGATCCCAACGGCGTACAAAGTTCCATCCGCATGGCGCGGCCCTTTCCTAACCGCCACCACCCCGATCATGCGAAGGTAATGGTGCTGAACACCGTGTTCGGCGGCTTCTTCGGGTCGCGGCTGATGAGCAATATCCGCGAGGACAAAGGCTATACCTATGGCATCCACAGTTACCTGCAAAATCATTTACAGGAAACGGCCTGGCTTATTTCAACCGAAGCGGGAACGGATGTAACCAATGCCACCATTGAAGAAGTGTACAAAGAAATGCAGTTGCTGCGCGAAGAGCTGATCGATGAAGAAGAGTTGGCGCTCGTACGTAATTTTCTCATCGGCACCATACTGGGCGACCTGGACGGGCCTTTCCAGATCATGGGCCGCTGGAAAAATTTAATATTGAACGGGCTGGATGAAAAATATTTTTACAACGCGGTGCACATCGTGAAAACGATCTCTGCAGAAGAACTACGGGAATTGGCCCAACGCTATCTGAAACCCGAAGATTTTTACGAACTTGTGGCTGTATAATTTGAGTGGTTCACCCTTAGGGATTGACTCACTCAAACTGCATAAAATTATAAACTATGGAAAAATGGCTCCTCAGAACCATCGTGTGCGCGGTTAACGTTTTTATATTGGCCTACATCCTGCCCGGCATCGAGATCAAAGACATGCTGACGGCGTTGATCGTAGCCATTGTGCTGTCCATCCTCGACCTGCTGATAAAACCTTTACTGATCATCCTCACGTTGCCGGTAACCATCGTTACGCTCGGCATTTTCCTTTTCGTGATCAACGCCTGTATTATTTTGATAGATGCCTATTTTGTGCATGGCTTCCACGTTGAAAGCTTCTGGCATGCGCTGCTGTTCAGCATCCTGTTGTCTTTCTTCAACTCGTTTGTGCACCGGCGGGCATTCCCGGATAAGAAGCAAGCAAATAATTTGTAGATGAGCGTTCAGCTTGTTGACAGTTGGTAATTAACAGTTCGCGGTTTGGCAGTTGGCAGGGAGTCTTGAAATGCATGATAGCTTTTATGATCAGCCAACAGCTTGCGAAATATTTTAATGCAGGGCCACTCGTAAACTGCCAACTGCCCACCGCTCTCTACATTCATAACTCATAATTCATAACTCATAATTGGCTATTCGATTGTCATATTGAATCTTTTCGCCTGCTCCCTTACGATCTTTTCAACTTCCGTTTCCAACGTGGGCGTATTGGTACTGCCCGCCATTTTTTTCTTTTCCGCTACAATGAAAGCTTCGCGTTGTACGCTCAGGTTGGCAATGTCTTTTTGAATGTTGTTGCGCTGCGTACTTTTTTGCTCCACGATCTTTTTCACTTCTGCGCGGCTTTTATTCTTCAAACTATCCGGCAATGTTTTAAGGTCCACTTTATCTATGAATTTATCATCCGCTTCCTGCGCATCTACCAGGTCCCAGGTGGTATTTTTATACAAACCTTTTTTACCTTTCACCGCCACGCGTTTGGCGGCTACCGATTTGTTCATGCTGTAATTCATTTTGTCAACTTCCACCTGTTTTTGTGAAGCCGCGCCGCCACCCACTCCATAAGCTACATAGGTATTGTTAAGCTGGTTGTTGAGTACGAAGATGGTACTGTCGTACGGCGTAGGAATGTCGTCGATCTTCGCATCGGAGTTGATGTTGGTGTAACTGCCCGTGCCGCATTCACTCCCCAGGTTCCAGTGCTCCCTTATGCCCCGCATTTTATCGCCGCAATAAATCGTGTTCACGATCACGCCTTTTTTCTTTGCTTCGGCGCAGGCCTGCGAAAAGGAAACGCTGCCCTGCAGGAAATCTTCGTTGCCTGCAATGAAGATCACTTTATAATTTTCCGGCGCTGCGTCCCATTGCAGTTCGTTCACAGAAGACAGGATCACCTGCCCGCAGTATTCATCACCGCCATTGGTGTTGAGGCCAAACAATTTTTTCGACACTTCATCGAGGTCCTGGCTAAAAGGACTTACCTGCAACACGTAACCCTTTTTTGAATCATTGGTACTGCGGCCGTATTCGTACAGCGCGATCTCTACCTGCGGCGCCTGACCGCTGGCACATTTGGCCTTGCCCATCACGCTCACCATGTTCCACAACTGCGCCTTCGCCTGTTCTATCAAACCGTCCATGCTGTTGCTTACGTCCAGCAGCACGGCTACCTGTATTTTGGCCTCGGCCGGCGGGGGAGCGGCCGGGTTTGTTTTTTTAGCGGAATAAGAGAAGGCCATGATGAGCAGGGTGGCCGATCCCAGCAGCAGGGGTAATAGTTTCAATTTCATACAGTGTTAAGTTTGGAAGGTAAGATGCTACAGCAAAATCATTTTCACAAATTTTACCCACGTGAAAAGGTTGGTTTGTCATTACTTTAACATTTTTAAAAAAATATATATTATGTAAGTGCCGCTAACGGTTACGCCTAACTGTTTTAACGGGAGTCTTTCGCCACTGTAAATAATGTTGTAATATTGCGCACCTGTTTCTCCAGTACTTTTATCTTATAAACCACACCCCATGCGTATTATTTTTATCCTGCTTTCACTTTTCTTCTATACAAATACCATTGCGCAATATGATAAATCCGGCGAACTGAACGAAGGCCTCCGCTGGGTAATGGCGGACAATAAATACGGTTTCACCGATGCAACCGGCAAACTGGTGATCCCGCTGGAATACGAGGGCGTGGCAGGATTTGTTGAGGGCTTTTCCGTTGCCGTAAAAAATAACAAAGTAGGTTACATCAATAAGAAAAATGAGACCGTGATCCCGTTTGAATATTCCGTAGGGCACTCCTTTTTTCGCGGCCACGCGATCGTTACGGCCGGGAAAAAATCATGGATGATCGATAAAAAGAACAAACAGGTCACCGTTCGTAAATACGATAAGATCGAATTCGACAGCGGGCTTGGCAAGGTGATGGTGGATAAGAAATACGGCCTGGTGAACAGCGCCGGGTTTGAACTGGTACCGCCGGAATACGATTACCTGCAGGGGTACAGCGAGGGATTGCTGGCGGCACAAAAAGATGGTAAATGGGGGTTCATAGATACGCTCGACCAGGCGGTGATCCCCTTCGATTATAGCTTTACTTATAATTTCAGGAATGGCGCCGCACAGGTAATAAAAGATTCGAAATGCGGGATCATAGACAAAAGCGGGAAGGTACTTATACCTTTAAAATACGAAATGGTACATTTTGACAATGGGACCGATTGGTTCAGGGTTAAAAAAAACGACAAATGGGGTATCCTCGACAGGAGGGGTAAAGAAATAATAGCCTTTAAATTCGAAGAGTTGGAAAGTTTTTCCGAAACCACGGAAAATCACGCCATCGTAACGCTTAAAGGAAAGAAAGGCATGATCGATAAAAAGGGTGACCTGGTATTGCCTGCGCGTTTTGATGATATCTATGAATGCCTGGATGGGTATTGCGCCGTGAAACTGGAAGATAAAATGGGTATCCTGTCGCTCGCCAGCGGCAAGGAAGTAGTGCCGGTAAAATACCAGGACCTGTCTTATTTCAGGGAAGAGCGGGCAATGGTGCAATCGTTTCGAACGAACGGTGTGCCCGGCAGGTACGGCTTTGTAGATACGAAAGGCAACGAGATCTGCCCGTTGAAATACAACAAGGTCCGCGCCTTTAAGAACGGCATGGCGGCGGTTCAGCTGGATGGCAAATGGGGCTTTATAGACCTTGCTGGTAAAGAGATCATTTTCCCGCGGTACAAAAAAGTAAGTGATTTTGAGAACGAAAAAGCGGAAGTGGAACAGGACGGGCAACCGATGCTGATCGATAAGAAAGGAAGGTTGTCGGGGAAAGGAGAGTAGGCTTAGGGGTGAGGAGTTTGGAAGGTTTAGAGGTTTAGAAAGTTTAGATTGGAAACGGTTATTGCTAACCCCCTTGGGGATAAGGTCACTACATCGCTAACCAGGAAAACATGAATAAATATTTCCACGCTTGTTTATGGGCGCTGCTGTTTTGCAGCCTGCACTTGAATGCACAATATGTTGCTACCGGCGAACCGGTGGAAGGCTTGCGCCGCGTACGGAATGAAAGCGGGAAGACAGGATTCATAGACGCTTCCGGCAAGCTCGTCGTTCCGCTGGAATACGATGATGCAAGGAATTTTTCAGGAGGAATAAGTGTTGTAAAGCTTAACGGGAAGTATGGTTTTGTAAACAGCAACAACGAATTGGTGTTGCCCGTGGAATACACGAAAGTCACCGATCTCAAAGAAGGCAGGTCGGTGGTAACCAAAGACAAAAAAGAATGGCTGGTAGATGCCCGTGGCCGGCAGCTTACCTTGAGGAAATACGATTACATTTTATCCTGGAAAGGTTTTTCACGCGTAAAGCTCGACGGCCATGTGGGTTACATCGATAACGATGGGAAAGAGATCATTCCGCCCGAGTACGAGGATGGCAGGCTGATGAGTGAAGGGCTGGCGGCCGTGCGCAAAAACTATAAATGGGGTTTTATCAATGCCGATCTGCAAACCGTTATTCCATTTGAATACGACAACGCT
>Ga0247804_10000170_pt1 | contig 30006 bp, 23 predicted proteins | sample UWRJL029104C1_FD_181142 | JGI IMG/M metagenome (GOLD analysis project Ga0247804, IMG submission 181142) | Plant litter microbial communities from Arlington Agricultural Research Station in Wisconsin, United States - UWRJ-L029-104C-1 | ecosystem: Environmental > Terrestrial > Plant litter >... | reverse complement strand
TGGTACACATGCCAAACATGCTTGCTGTTACAGTATATGGATTAGGGATTGATGTGCCAGTCCATGATGTTGCACCATATACAGCATTTGCTATTCCATTTGCACCATCCTGACCGCGCCCACCTGCACCGCCACCGCCACCGTTGCCACCATTTCCACCACGTCCAACTTCATCAGTATCTAATGTTCCGCCTGAGCCACCTGCACCGCCACTGCTGGCACTGCCACCTGCACCGCCATTACCGCCAATGCCTGCAGATCCGGTTGATGCTGCTGAATTTGTTACATATAAGGCAGTTGAACTTGTGGCATAAATACCAAACGTTCCGCCTGCGCCAAAGCCACCTGTACCGCCTGTACCACCTGAGCCGCCGCCGCCGCCGCCGCCGCCGCCATTACCTGAACCATCATCACAAGTACTGCATTGTTGTGCTGCACCACCACCACCACCTGCGCCACCTGCGCCGCCTTGACCATTACTACCTGATAACCCTTGATTACCTGGTGTAAACCATGCTCCATAAGAAAAATCTGTTGCTATACTTACATTGTCTGCATATCCGCTTCCTGCACTGCCAGAGCCTCCGGTTGCTGCTGTTCCGGCATCACCACCACTGCATCCGCCGCCGCCGCCGCCGTTAGGTCCTATTATTGCACCATTTGCACCGTTTCCACCTTTTCCACCTGTGGCACCATTGCACGTACCATCGTCACGACCACCTGAGCCACCACCACCACCACTGCCGCCACCAATGGTATTAGTCGAATTGTTTCCTGCTGTTCCTGTTGTGTTATTGCATTGCTGAGATCCTAATACTCCTGCACCTGCACCTGTACCAGCACCAGCACCACTATTTCCTCTGTTTGCCTCACCACCATCATCGCAATTGTTATGATCATCATTATCACCAGGATGACCGGTTCCACCACCACCACCTGTAGTTCCGCCTGTACCTGAAGCACCATTATTACCTGAGCTTCCTGATAGCGTAGCTATAGAAGAGCGGCTAACATATAGATCACTTGTACCTGTAGCATATATTCCATACACTGTATTACCTCTGTTGTTGGTTGTTCCAGCTGCTGCAGTAGTATTACTTATGTTCATATCTTTAATTGATACGGTATTTCCACCAATTTTAATAGCCACATAAGCACCAACATTTGTAGCCGGATTTTCATAAGGTGCTGTTATGTTTAAAGAGGAAGCAAGATTACTGCTCTTAACCCAATCAGATCCTGATATAGTGTAGCGACCATCTAATATAGTATTGGCTGGCAAAGAATAAGCTGTAACAGGTGTAAGCGTATAGGTTCCATTTTCTACTAAAATGATATTACGTGTTGAACTAACTAATGCCATTGCTCTGTCCCAGGTTACAGGATCTGTGATAGTACCTTGACCTGTTGTAGAGCCACCTGAGTTTTTTACATAAATTTGATTAGGTGAACTGCAGTTTGTTTGGCTAAAAGTTTTGCAAAAAAAGCATGATAATACAAATAGTAAGTGGATGTGGAAGCGTGATTTCATGTTCGTATCTTAGTTTTTTCTTAAAAAATTACTTCTGAAGGATTCTATTTCGTTGTTTAATAATTCTATTTTGTATAGCATATCCTTTATTTTGTCGTTCATAATAATTTCCTGATTAGCAATGGTTGTGTTTAGGGCAGCTACTTTATCTTCCAATTCAATTTGCCTTTTATTCAGCCTTTGTACTGCGTTTATTAATACAGGTACCAGCAATTCATATTTAACATCAAAGGTGTCTTTAGAAACATGCTTTACTGCCTGAGGAAATTTATTTGTTAAATCATTAATGTCTATAACTACAACACTATCTGTTGTATTGTAGCCTGGTGCGTACATAGAAGGTATCTTATCAATATCTAAATTTGTTACAATTTTTAAACCATCCTTGAATGCTTTTTTATGATTTCTCACAGCATCATTCTGAATCAAAATGAAACTTGTTTGACTAAATAAATTTATATTAGAGAATAGCATAAGAATAGCTATTGTAAATACTCTTGAAAGCATGTAAGATAAATTGTAATAAAATTTTAAAATAAGGTTTACGGCTGCTTAAATATACTAATTAAAATTTAATTTTGTGTAATTAAGGTGTCATAATACCTTTTTCATTATTTCTTTGGATCTCAATTAACTTATTCCAGTCAGCATATCTGTCATCATTATAGATAAGTGGTGCGTCTGAAGGCTTCCATGGTAATATCCAGGATTGACTTACCAAAGGATTGTATTCTACATTAATATAATTGAGAGTAGTGTCATTAAATAATACAGGCGGTCTGTAGTTGACACTTTTATACATCTCTAAATATATGTTTGCTTTATCCAAAACATTGTTTTCTGCTAATTTAGCTTTAAGCATTTCAATGAATTTTAAGATGGTTACAGGTGTTCTGCTGCTTTTGAAATACTGACGTTGATTGATATATAATGCAATATCTACATAAAAATCAACCTGTTGTTCAGGTATTCGTATTCTTATTTTGGTGCCTTCAATGGTGTCAACCAACATCATTCTCCATGCAAAATATTGTCCTTGACCTGTCCACGATGGATTGCCGCGCCAAAGAAATTGTCTTAATGGAAACAACAGTTGAAATGATATGTAAACAATAAGAAGTGTATTGGCGATAATAAGTTTTTTCTTGGAATAATCGTGTCTTAATACTTTTACATTAGTTGCAGATGCTGTTGAATTCTTATTTTCTTTAAAGAAAAATAAAGCAGTAAATCCGATCATAGCCATAGGAAAAGTTCCAATGTCAAAAAAGAAATGATTGCTGATGTGAAAGAATAATACAAATGGTAAAATTCGCCATTTCCACTTGCTGTTCCATAATGCAACAGGTACTAACAGGTCGAAGAACATACCAACCCAACTATATAAATACGCTGCGTATGGTGTTCGTAAAAATGATGCAAAAAAATAGTCATTATAATCATTAGCAATGCTTTGTAACCAGTAGCGCATTGGAAATCCTTGCAGCCAATCTACATTTATCTTTGCAAGACCACCATAGAAATAAACGATGCTGATTTGTATCAGAAACAAACGCATTTGCCACGCAGGTAATCTGTTTTGCTCTTCATTTTTAATGGTTTTAATTGTAAAGCCTTTGTCTGCCGCTGTGAAAGCAAATATTAGTGCGAATAAACAATACAGGTAAGAGTGGTTATTGTAATGACCTTTTTCCAAAAGAAATAAATACCATTGAGATAAGGCAGTAATAATTGCAATAGGCTTGTAAAAAATTCCAAATGTAAAGCATCCATATACTATAAAAAGAGAAAATACAAAATAATGCATGTATGGTTGTGGCAATACTTTAACCCAATGAAATCCATCATACGTAAAAAAGAATTTGAATTCATTTAAGCCATATCCAAAATAATTTCTATAATCCCATAAACTGGCAAGCAGAATAAGCCCAAATATAAATCTTGCATAACCAATCCACCACGCAGGCACAGTGTCTGTAATCATGAATTGTTTCCAATAAGCGGAAATATTAGAAAGCCTGTTCCTGAAATTGTTATCTGAAGATTTCATTTTGTATGATATTAATTTAATTCAGTTACTATTCTTCGTTTATTTCAATTTTCTGCGCTAAGTAAATACAGATAATACCAATGCCAACTGCAACATAGCCAACTATATTATAATTAGAAAGTTTTTGTGTAACAGCATCTTGCGTTAAGATCAATCCGCCAATAATAGATGCGGCACCTTCACTCAATTCTATAAAGGAAGATCGAATCACTAAAAATTTTCCGCGTTGTTCTTCTGTTGGCGCGCCTGTAATTAAAGTCATGGCAGCAATCATTCTTCCACTATTAAAAATAAACATGAAAGCACAGATAAGCAATGCAAGCATAATAGATGCACTTTGCAAATGTGAAATAACAAGTATCGGAATAAAAGATAATAAGATCAGAATTCTAAAAGATTTCAATTTGCCTAAAGTGTCAATAAACTTGCCCATTCTTGGCGAAGTTAATGTAACGGAAATACCACCAACAATATACATCCACATCGTATCTTCTTCTTTGAAGCCTAAATTATCTATCAGATAAGGATTGATAAAAGAGATAAACATAAAATGTCCTAACACTAATAAAAACGCAAATAGCAATGCTTTTTGTAAATTCCTGTTTTTTAAAATTTCTGTTATTTCTATAAAAATATTTTTGTCTTTATTGATGTGACCTTTCAAGCTTGGTAAAATAAAATAAGCAGGTATCAAAGCGATAAATGATAAAATACCAACCATTCTGAAAGGCCAGAAAATATCAAAATGTTTGTATATAAAAATAGAAAAAGGAATACCAACGATAGAAGCTACACCAAATCCTAAGTTTAAAATTCCCATAGCTTTTCCACGTCGTTCGTATGGAACAATATCGCTGATAATTGCAGTAGATACACCGCCTAGCAAGCCGCCGAACAAGCCTGTAAAAAAACGTGCGAACAACATCAGCTCATAAGTTTTAGCAAAAGAACATAAAATGCTTCCGACAGCAAAAAGTCCGAAAGCACTTAAATAGACTACTTTTCTATCTAATTTGTCTACATACAATGAAGCTGTAAATGATGAAATAAAACCTGCGATAGAAAATGAACCTATCAATAAACTATATTGATGTGGAGTGATCTTATATAGCTTCATAAATGCAGTTCCAAGCGGCAGCATCAGGAGGAAATCTACAATGGCACAAAACCACATAAAAGTAATTAAATATAATATCAGCTTCTCATTTCTCACGACGCAAAGGTAATTCAATTAACTTAATCCATTATTAACAAGCAATTATGTAATTTTGAAACAAGATTATTCATTTAATTGTTTCTATATTATGATAGTAACTACAGATTCCATCGAAGCGCTTATTCAGAATTTAAACCTTGATGCTTCACTTAAAAAAATAGCTGAAAAAGTATTGAATGACGAACGCATCACTTTCGATGAAGGTGTTTTATTATATGAAAAAGGTGAGCTTGGTTTTGTTGGCACTTTGGCTAATTATATCCGTAATAAAAAACATGGCGACCATACTTATTTCAACAGAAACTTTCACGTAGAACCAACAAATGTTTGCGTATATTCCTGTAAATTTTGTTCTTATTCAAGATTGATTAAAAACAAAGAGCAAGGTTGGGAATTTTCTATTGAAGATATTTTAAACATCATTAAAAAATATGATGGACAGCCAGTTACCGAAGTACATATTACCGGTGGCGTGATACCAAAACAGGATTTTAATTTCTATGTAGATTTATTTAAAGCCATAAAAGCGCATCGACCGGATCTGCATATCAAAGCCTTAACGCCTGTTGAGTATCATTACATTTTGAAGAAAGCAAAGATGAGTTATGAAGATGGCATGCTGGCAATGAAAGCTGCTGGTTTGGACTCTATGCCTGGTGGCGGTGCAGAGATTTTTCATGCAGATATTCGCGATGAAATTGCTGGTGGAAAATGCAGTGCAGAAGAATGGTTAGAGATTCATGAAACAGCACATAGGATTGGTTTGCCAAGCAATGCAACCATGTTGTATGGACACATCGAAACTTATGCGCATCGTGTAGATCACATGGAAAGACTACGTCAATTGCAAGACAGAACGCATGGCTTCAATGCATTCATTCCGTTAAAGTTTCGCAACCAACATAATGAAATGAAACACTTGCCTGAAGCAACTATCACGGAAGATTTGCGCAACTATGCTATCGCAAGAATTTACTTGGATAACTTCGAACATATCAAATCTTATTGGGCAATGATTGGAAGAAACACTACGCAATTAAGTTTAAATTTTGGTGTTGATGATGTTGATGGAACAATAGATGATACCACAAAAATTTATTCTATGGCAGGAAGCGAAGAGCAACATCCAGGAATGAGTACGCGCGAATTAGTAAACCTGATTAAAGCTGTTGGCAGAAAACCAATTGAACGTGATACAGTATATAACGTCATCAATGACTTTTCTAATACTGTTTTTGAAGAAGACGAAAAAGAAAAAGCCAGGTTGTATAATTAATTTGATAATTATCTGGTTGAAAATATGATTAATGAAGTTTTTTCTAAAAAAGCATAAAAACTTTTGTCGCTTTCCTTTCTGCCGACAGGCAGGTTGGTTCAAAAAGTAAGACAATCTTTCGAGCCAATCATATTATCACATTAATCAGATAAATCCTAATTCATACAATAAAAAAGCCTCGCAATTGCGAGGCTTCGTAAGTAATCGGTAAACTATAATCTATGCTATTTTAACATTTACTGCATTTAAACCTTTTCTTCCTTCTTCAACATCAAACGTTACTTCGTCATTTTCTCTGATAGAGTCAATTAAACCGTTAACGTGTACAAAGATCTCTTTGCTTGATCCTGAGTCTTTAATAAAACCAAAACCTTTTGATTCATTAAAGAATTTTACAATTCCTGTATTCATTATAATTATTTTATTAGTACAAAGGTAAGTTAATATAAACGGCTTTTTGCATTTTTCCGTCTTTATTACCAAACTTATAACATATTAATACATAATGGTAACATTTTGAACTCATTGCAATGAATGAATTGAATAATAAAGTAGTCGAATAATTCAATAATGATGGATTTGTATAATCAATTGCTATTTGCATTGCTCATTATTACGCTGTTTTATAGCTCAACAGTCTTCCATTTTCCTCTTTTAAAGAAGAACCAAGATACTAAAGCAATCAAAGTTTCTGTAACAGGAATCGCAATAAAAGCACCTGTTGATTTTAGATTCATAGTATTAGCCAGGAAATAAGCAAATGGAATTTGGAATAGCCAAAAACAACAGAAGTTAATAATAGTTGGTGTTCTTGTGTCACCTGCACCATTCAAAGCCTGCGACATTACCATGCCAACACCATAAAAAACATAACCGAAGCCAATAATTTGTAATGCTTTTGAACCATAAGCAACTACAGCTTCATCTTGTGTAAATATGCGAATAATAAACCTGGAGCATAACACAAATAATATCATTACAAAACTCATGAAGATGGCGTTGTATTTTGCCGTTAGCATTACACTTTTTTCAGCACGATCAATTTGTTTAGCACCCAAATTTTGTCCTACCAAAGTAGCGGCAGCATTGCTCAAACCCCAAGCCGGAAGAATAAAGAAGACTACGTTTCTAATCGCAATTTGATAACCTGCAGATGCAGTGGTTCCGCCTGTTTCTGCCACTAATCTTGCCAACACGATCCAGCTTCCGCTTGCTATGATAAATTGTAAAGTTGCAGGTGAAGCAATAGCAATAATAGATTTCATCAATTTTCCGTCGAAAGCAAAATGACGTTTGTAAAACTGTAATGTTCCGCTTCCTTTAAATAAGTGGTAACATTGATATATTACACCTATGCTTCTGCCAATAGTCGTTGCAATAGCAGCACCTTTAAGTCCAAAGAAATGAATAAAAACAGGACATAAGATGATATTAGTAATGCTCGCTATCCATAAGCTTTTCATAGCCATGGCTGCATTGCCTGCACCACGAAAAATTCCGTTTATCAAAAACAATAACATGATAGCTATGCTGCTGCCAAGCATAATACGTGTAAATACTGCGCCATCTCTTACTACATCAGCACTTGCACCCATTAGTGATAATATATCGCTTGCAAAATATACGCCTGCAATGCTGATAACAATAGTAACAATAATTGCGATGATCAGAGATTGAGCACCTGCATGAGCTGCAGCTTCCGGATTTTTTTCACCGATTCTTCGGGCAACAATAGCTGTTGCCGCAACACTTAAACCGATAGCGATAGAATAAATGATAGTTACCACAGATTCTGTTAAGCCGACAGTAGCAATGGCATTTTCTCCAAGCTTACTTACAAAGAACATATCTACTACGGCAAAAACACTTTCCAGGCTCAGTTCCAGTATCATTGGTATGGCTAATAAAAATACGGCTCTTGGAATACTGCCTTGCGTATAATCCTGTTCTTCGCCATTCAGCGATAACTTAATAAAATTATATACTTTACTAAAAATGTTTTGTTGCGAATCTGCCATAATAGTTAAAAACGAACGGCAAAAATAAGTAAAATAAATTGCTATTTATTTTAACTCAGGTATTCCTTTTCCATCAGATAATAATTTAAGCAAGCTTTCTTTAATATAAAAGTTCCATGCTTTCTCACAGCCATTGTAACATTCTATATCTGGAACTAAGCCAATATGTGTGAATTTGATTTGAGTCGTATTATTTTCAGCTGAAATTTCCCAGTTTATCAAAGTGTCTTTCCATTCTTTCTTGTTTTTCAGCCAATGTTTATTGCAATCAATTACATGCCAAACTATTTTGTGGTTAGGAATTAATTCAACAACTTTCGATGTTATATAAGTTTCGCCGAAACGAACCGTAAAAATATCAAGCAGTTTTTCTGCACTACCTTCAAAGGCAATAGTCCACCAACCTGAAATATTGTTAATAGCTGTAAATGCTTCTTGTGCAGTAGCATTTGCTGTAATGCTTGTATGATAATCTTGTTCTTTCATTCACTCGTCAATTTCTTTTCATTTTCAGTTTGTGGTTTGCCTTTGCCATTCGGACTGCCTTTGCCTGTAGCAATAAGATTCTTTAAGCTGTTTTGTATGTAATTTGTCCAGGCATCTCTGCATATATCATAGCATTCATGATCAGGTGTTAAACCAACCTGAGTCATAGTAATTTGCGTTTTACCATCTTTTTCTGTAATGTCAAAAATAATATTATCACCTTTCCATTCGTTTGGTTCTTTCGTAAACTTAAAATAGTTATCCATTACCAGCCACACTACTTTTTTATCAGGCACAATTTCTATTATTTTCATATGGCTACGATGCACATCTTCGTAGTGATATTTAAATTCATCATTAACTTTATCAGTGCTGCCTTCAATTTCTTCCGACCACCAGCCACGCACATTATTAATAGCGTTGAATGCTTCTGTTGGAGTTTGATCAACCAAAATGCTGGTTGTAAAATTTGCTGTATTCATGGTGTTGTTTTTTGACATTTATGATAACAATCAAAATTAAAGCTACATTATTTAAGTAATATAAATTGTCCATGATGGTATGCTAAATGACTTGTTCTGGTAATCAGTATATTTAACTTATTACGATGTGGTTCCTTAGCGAAATCTTCGGCAGAAACAGCCGTATGTTTTTCAAACCATTCATCAAACTGCAAGCTATTCAGTTTTTGAGTTATTATTTCATTTTGCTTTTTCCAGTAAGCTCTCAATGTTGTAGTAGATGGAATCTCAGTAACAGATTTATCAGGAGCTTTAAAAGTTTCATTTATTTCAGGATATAGCTTATTACCCAAATCCATTAAAACCAACATATCGTCGTGAACAGCTATCATATGACCTAATAAATAGACTCCTCTGTTTTTATTTGGCGAAATCTCATTTTGTAATTGTTCATCTGTAAATGAGTTAAGGTCTGCATCAAAATTTCTGATCAACGCATGCCATCTGTCCAATATCATTTTAATTGTTGTCTGATCGTGATTCATTTTAAATTTTTTAGATGTTATTGATTATTGTAAATGTCAGATACAAATTTAAAGTCATTATGAGAAACATAAAGGGTGCAAAATAGACATTGTGGTGGGTTGATTTAGACAAATTGAATTTCTATCTTTACCAAAAAGCAGCATGAAACACCTTACGATTATTGTTCCAAACGGTGAAAATAATTTAAGCAGCATAGTAGGTGCGTACAAAATATTTTCAAGAGCCAACGAGTATAGAAAAAAGAACGGCAAAAACGAATTGTTCACTATTCAGTTGGCAGGTCTTTCAAAAAAGATTCAATTCTACGATGGATTATTTAATGTACAACCGCACACAAATATTTCTGCAGTTACAAAGACCAATCTTATTATTATTCCATCATTGAATCATAATTATGAAAAAGCATTAAAAGAGAATAAAGCGTTGATTGATTGGATCGTAAAGCAATATAACAATGGTGCGGAAATAGCAAGCATATGTACAGGCGCGTATATATTGGCATCTACAGGTTTATTAAATGGAAAGAACTGTTCTACACATTGGGCAGCTGCCGATCATTTCAAAACTATGTTTCCTGAGGTCAATCTACAACCGGATAAGTTGATCACAGATGAAAATGGAATTTATACAAACGGTGGTGCATATTCTTTTCTCAACCTGATGATTTATTTAGTAGAGAAATATTATGACAGACAGACAGCTATTCACTGTGCTAAGGTGTTTCAGATAGAAATCGACCGAAACAGCCAATCATCATTTGCTATATTTACAGGACAAAAATTACACGGTGATGAGATGGTGAAAAAAGTACAAACCTACATAGAAAGTAATCTGAGTGAAAAAATATCAATAGAATACTTATCTGCTAAATTCGCAGTAGGTAGGCGCAACTTCGACAGAAGATTTATTAAGGCTACAGGAAATACACCTGTCGAATATTCGCAGCGCGTAAAAATTGAATCAGCAAAAAAAGAATTTGAGAATACCGGTAACACCATTAATGAAGTTATGTATAAAGTTGGTTATTCAGATGTGAAAGCATTTCGCGAAGTATTTCGAAAAATCACAGGCATGTCACCTATAGAATACAAAGGCAAGTATAACAAAGAAGCGATGATGTGATGCTGTCCAGCTTTTAACATCATAACATTTTAATACTCAAAAGAAATAAAGAATACATGTAATTTGAAAGATTAAATCGTAAATTCAGATAATGAAGAAAATTGGGTATTTCTTTTCTCTTATTGTACTGCTGATCGCAATCAGTAGCTGTTCTAATGATGAGAAAAAATATCCAACTTATATTGAGCAAAACTGTGGAACCGGTGGTGCTTTATCAACGTGCCTTTTACCAAAATTCGATTCTGCATATTATATAGAGCAAGGTGTAAAATACTTCCAAACCATGCAGTCAGATATTCCAAATAATGTAATACCACATTATGCAGGAAGCGTTATCCGTTGGGAATGGCCGCCGTGGCTGCTGCTTACTGGTTATGGTAAAGATTTTCTTATCACATCAGATATCATACTTAAGCTAAATCCTACGCAATATTATAAAATGGATTGCAGGTTTTTCGATAAGCAACCCTTTTGTCGCTGTCATGTAATTTTTGATTACAGTGGCGATAGCTGTCCTATATATGAAGAGTTTACATTTAACGATCAGGGACAAATTACTTTCATCGAAGCATGGTCTGATTTTGAAAGCTTATTGCCAATGAATGCTGGTGCAGACGGCATTTGGACGGAAGATGAATATTGGGCAAAGCAGGAAAATGTAAATCGTCTTTCTGTAAAAGTACCAGGTTTGGGCAACGCATACGGCAAAATAGATATTAATTCCGAATGGATGAATGAGGCTGCTGCTATTGATAAAGATGTGGCTGAAATGGTATATCGAATCAAAGACCCGGTTAGGACTTATATACAGCAATTAGCCACTCATCAGCACGAACTATCACATGGTTGCGAAACTCCTGTCGGCGATGTTTATCCTTATTATGTGCCATAACAAAGCTCAGTTATTCAGATTTCCTAAAAATCTTATCAATCTTACATTTTATTAGCATTGTAATTAATATCTTTGCACCTTCTTACTTACGGCAAAATACTTATGACTCACGACCCACAACTTACGACTAAAGATTTATACATCATCCGCCACGGACAAACAGATTTCAATGTAAGACAAGTAGTACAAGGTCGCGGTATCAATTCCGATTTGAACGATACAGGCATCGAACAGGCAAAAGCATTCTTCGATAAATATCATCCGGTAGATTTTGATGTGGTTTACACTTCTAACTTAAAACGTACACACCAAACTGTTAAACATTTCCTTAATAAAAATATCAGGCACGAAATCCGTGAAAACATAGACGAAATAGATTGGGGAATTTTTGAAGGCGTAGAACATCATCCTGATCTGCAAAAAGCCTATTACGATATTATCAACGATTGGAAAGAAGGCAAGCTTACCATAAAAATTGAAGGTGGCGAAAGTGCGCAGGATCTTGCAGATAGGTTGCAGCCTTTTGTGGAGGAAATCAAAAACTCAACACACAAAACAATCTTGGCTTGCACACATGGCAGAACTTTACGTGTATTAATGTGTTTATTATTAGATAAACCAATTTCTGCCATGGACGAATTTGAACACCAGAATACTTGCTTGTATAAACTGCATTATGACGGTAATAAGTTTAACATGGAATTGGAAAACGATTTGTCGCATCTTTAAACCAACATCATTGCGAGCGAATCGAAGCAATCTCTTAAGATAAAATCAATGATCAAAATTTCTGCTGTTTCTTATCTCAACACAAAACCATTCCTACATGGATTGGATAATGCTTCCGTAAAAAATAAAATTCAGTTAAGCTTAGATATTCCAACATTAGTAGCACAAAAATTATTGAACGATGAAGTAGATATTGGCTTGGTGCCGATTGCTGTAATTCCGCAATTAAAAAATCCGCAGATCGTTTCACCGTTTTGTATTGGCGCAGATGGAAATGTAAAAACGGTTTGTTTATTTTCTAATGTAGCTATAGAAGAAATCAACACTATTTATTTAGATTATCAATCAAGAACTTCTGTTTTGTTAGTGCAATTATTAATGCGTGAATACTGGAAAAAAGAAGTAACATTTCTGCCAGCATTTGAAGGTTACGAAACAGCAATAAAAGATAATGTTGCTGCAGTAATAATTGGCGACAGAGCGATTGCTGCATTAGGCAAACATCCATTTGTATATGACTTAGCAGGCATTTGGAAACAACATACAGGCTTGCCATTTGTGTTTGCAGCTTGGGTAAGCAATAAGCAAATTGATCCTGATTTCTTAGATGATTTTAATGCAGCTATGCAAATAGGATTGAGCAACAGAAATCAAATTCTATCAGAATATGAAAGCTATAATTCTGAATATTTTTCTGTAAAAGAATATTGGAATACGAATCTGCAATTCAATTTAGACAACGAAAAGAAACAAGCATTAGAATTGTTTTTAAGAAAGCTAAATCCAAAACAGCAGTTTTTTTATTGCTATTGAATATTGTCTATTCTTTCTAGCACTAACTTGATCAGATTGTCAACTGTTTTGTGTGCATCTTTAGTAAACTCTTGCTTAGCTCTGTTTGCCAAAATAGCGTTGAACGAAATAGCATGATGTCCAAGCAAAGTACTTAATCCATAAATACCTGAAGTTTCCATTTCTAAATTTGTAATTCTGCGGTTATCAGGCAAAACTAAATCGACTAATTCATCAATATAATGTTTGTTCTTTGGCTCTAAACGAATTTGCCTGCCTTGCGGTCCATAAAAACCAGCATTTGTAAGCGTTACACCTTTGCGGATATCATGTGCCAGTTCATTCAATAATTTTTCAGAAGCATGTGTAAAAGAAGGAAACACACCAAGTGGCGAAACCAAAGGATAAATCGCTTTCAGGTATTTTTGCTCAGAAGTAGTAGTTTGCGAATTATAGAAACCCATCAATCCATCTAAGCCAATCGCGATTTCCGAAACTAAAAAACTATCAATATCTATATCAGGCTGAACAGCACCTGAAGTACCGATTCTTATAAGGTTTAGTGATGTTAATTCAGGTTTTACTTCACGTGTTTTAAAATCAACATTTACCAAAGCATCCAGTTCATTAAACACAATATCAATATTGTCCGTACCCATTCCAGTAGATAAAACCGTAATTCTTTTCTTGCCTAAATAACCTGTGTGAATCACAAATTCGCGCTTTGTTTTCTTCAATTCTATAGAATCAAAATATTTGGAAACATCATCTACACGTTCAGGATCACCAACAGTTATGATAGTTTCGGCGATGTCTTCAGGCAATAAATTCAAATGGTAAATGCTTCCGTCAGCATTTATGATCAATTCACTTTCAGGTATTTTCATCTATATCTTTTGTTTTTTTTATTGAGAGATGAGATATCCAAAAATACAGTTAAATGATTTTGTTGGATATTGCATGCAGTAAATTTAAACCTTTAAAGTAATAAGCCAAAATGTATTTTATAAATCTTATTTTTACATGACTTGAACACATCGCAAAAAATATTAAAGAAATACTTTGGCTACGACACTTTTCGTGATCAACAAGATGAAATTATTCAATCTATTTTGGAAGGTAAAGATACATTAGCTTTGCTGCCAACAGGTGGTGGAAAATCTGTTTGTTTCCAGGTTCCGGCGTTGATGCAAGATGGAATTTGTGTTGTCGTTTCACCATTGATTGCTTTAATGAAAGATCAGGTTTTTCAGCTTAAAAAACGTGATGTAAAAGCTGCAGCTATTTTTACTGGTTTGTCTTATAATGAGATAGATATTATTCTGGATAATTGCCAGTTTGGTTATTATAAGTTTCTATACGTTTCGCCGGAAAGATTAAAAACAGAACTTTTTATAGAGCGATTTAAACTCATGAAAGTGAATTTGATTGCGGTTGATGAAGCGCATTGTATTTCACAATGGGGTTTTGATTTTCGACCACCTTATTTAGAAATTGCAGAAATTAGAAAATATCATTCAAACGTTCCGGTCTTAGCATTAACTGCATCTGCAACAGAAAGAGTTCAAAATGATATTGTAGAAAAATTAGAGTTTAAGAAAAATTTTCAAATTTTTAAAAAGTCTTTTGTCAGAGATAATTTGAGTTTTGTTGTACGACATGAAGATGCAAAATATCCAAAATTAGTAGAGATCATTCAGAAGATAAATGGAAGTGGAATTGTATATGTTCGAAGTAGAAACAAAACTAAAGACGTTGCAGAATATTTGCAGCGAAATAATATAAAAGCAGATTTTTATCATGCAGGTTTAACAACAAAAGAACGAGGTTTTAAACAGGATAATTGGATAAAAAACAAAACAGATATTATAGTTTGCACCAATGCTTTTGGAATGGGTATTGACAAACCAGATGTTCGCTCTGTAATACATTTAGATATTCCTGAAAGCCTCGAAGCTTATTATCAGGAAGCTGGTCGTGCAGGTCGTGATGGTAAGTTATCTTATGCTGCTTTGCTTTACACGAATGCTGATATTGAACAATTACAGGAAAAATTAGATCAGCAATTTCCAAGTGTTGATACCATAAAAAGTGTTTATAATGCGCTTTGTAATCATTTAGGAATTTCTGTAGAAAGTGGTTTTATGTTTACAAAAGATTTCGATCTGCGTACTTTTTGTCAGCTGTTTAATTTAGATCCAACAGTGGTTTTTAAGTGCTTAAAGATTTTAGAACAGCAAAATTATCTGCAATTAAGTGAAGGTGTTTTGTTGCCATCGCGCATAGTTTTTAAAACGGATAAAATTGAATTGTATAAGTTTGAAGTTGCCAATTTTAATTATGCTTTGCTCATAAAAACCATGTTGCGCATGTATGGCGGAATTATTGATCATTATACAAAAATTAGTGAATCTCAATTGGCAATGCAAACAAACATGACAGAAGCTCAGGTTGTTGAACAGCTTAAATATTTGCAGAAAAATAAGATACTTACTTATATTCCTTCCAACGACAAACCAACTGTTACCTTGCTGACAGAACGCATGCATGAAAATAATCTGTACATTGATGTTGCTTATATTAACAGAAGAAAAGCCGTAATTACTAAGCAAATGCAAGCGATGCTGGATTTTGTGCAACAAAATAAAGTTTGCCGACAAATTTTTATTTGTACTTATTTCGATGAAAAAGAGGTGGACAAATGTGGTCGCTGTGATGTTTGCTTAGAAGAGAAAAAGAAGCTGGAATTCGATGAAGATTTCAAATCAGCGAAAGAAGATATATTGCAAAGAACTAACAATACATGGATAAAGATCGAAGATATATTGCCAAAGAATGCGCATTTTGCAAAGCAGTTGTACAAAGATGTGATACGTTTTATGTTGGACGAAAAGATGTTGATGGCAAACGATAAAAATGAAATAAAAAAGATGTAATGACACATTGAGTGTGTCAATAACAAGATGTAATGACACATTGAATGTGTCAAACAAAAAAATAAATGCAAAAGAGAAAAATAATATGTACTGTAACAAATGATTTGGTTTACGACCAACGCATGCAGCGTATTTGCACTTCTTTGCAGGAAAATAATTTTCATGTAGAATTAGTTGGACGAGTTTTGAATGATTCAAAACCATTGCAAAATCTGGTGTTTCAGCAAACAAGATTAAAATGTTGGTTCAATAAAGGATTTTTATTTTATGCTGAATTTAATATTCGCCTCTTCTTCTTTTTGTTGTTTAATGAGTTTGATGTTGTTTGTGGTTGTGATTTAGATACTTTATCAGCAGCAGTTTTATCAGCAAAAATAAAAGGTAAAAAAGTAGTGTATGATGCGCACGAATATTTTCCTGAATCACCGGAATTAGTTGGTAAACCTTTTAAACAATCTGTTTGGTATTTTATAGAAAAAATGTTTGTTAAACGAACAGATACGTTGTATACAGTAACCAATTCCATTGCCAAAATCTTTAATAAAAAATATAAAGTTAATTGCAAATTAGTGAGCAACTTACCTATTAAAAATAATTCAACAATTCAACAATTCTCTAACTCTAAAATTCTCTTGTATCAAGGTGCAGTAAATATTGGTCGTGGCTTAAATGAAATGTTGTTAGCTATGTTAAAGATTGAAAATATTGAGTTTCATATTGCTGGTGATGGCGATGAAATGCATGTAATTAAAAATGCGATAAAAGAATTAAAGCTGGAAAATAAGGTAAAGTTGCTTGGCAAAAAAACACCAACTGAATTAAAAGAAATTACACAGCAAGCATACATTGGAATCAATTTGTTAGAAAATCGCGGTTTGAGTTATTACTATTCTTTAGGCAACAAAACATTCGATTATATACAAGCTGCTGTGCCACAAATTGTCATTGGTTTTCCAGAATATATTGAGCTTAACAAGCAATATAATATTGGAATTATTGTAGATGAATTAAGCGTAGAAAAAATTTATCAATCGATTATGAAGCTGATGAATAACGAAGTTCTTTACACAGAATTACAACAAAACTGTATAAAAGCACGCAAAGAGTTATGCTGGCAAAATGAAGTTCAGAAGCTGGTTTCTATTTATGAACAATTAACAATGAACGATTAAAGATGCAATCTCAATACCTAAATATTATATGTTTCGATGTGCCTTTTCCTGCTGATTATGGTGGCGCAATCGAAGAATTTTATAAGTTAAAATCACTTCATCAATTAGGTGTAAAAATTTATTTGCACTGTTTTATTTATGGTGATAGAAAACAACAAAAAGAATTTGAAAAATATTGCGAGAAAGTTTATTACTATGAAAGAAAAAGAAGCATTAAAGATATGTTCTCAAATCTGCCGTTTATTGTAAAAACAAGAATGAACGAAGAGCTTTTGGAAAATTTATTAAGCAATGATTTTCCGATTTTATTTGATGCAACGCACACAACAGGTTTTATAGATCATCCAAAATTAAAAGACCGAAAGAAAGTAGTTCGTTTGCATAATATTGAATGGATCTATTACAATATTCTGTTTCATTCAGCTTATAAACCAAAAGAAAAATTGTTTTTTTTCTTTGAATATAAAAAACTAAAGAAGTACGACAAATTATTAGCAAATGCTGATGCTTTGTCATGTTTGTCGCAAACAGATTTTGAATATTACAGTGAAAAATTTCCTGATAAAAAAGTTTCATTTGAAGGAGTGTTTCATGAAAATGAAAATGTGAAATGTAAAGTTGGTAAAGGAAATTACATTTTGTATCATGGTAATTTATCTCTGTTAGATAACTATCAGATCATCATAGATTTATTGTCTAACGAACTAAAAGATTGTAAACATCCAATCATTCTTGCAGGCAAAAATCCTGATAAAGTATTGATCAATTTTGTACAAAATAAAACGAATATAAAACTTGTTTCAAATCCTACAAATGAAGCATTAGATGACTTAATTATAAACGCTCAAATCTGTTTAGCTATTGCAAGAAATCCATCAGGTGTAAAATTAAAACTGATCAATTCTTTGTTTAAAACTCGTTTTGCAATTAGCAATTCTTATGCAGTAAACGGCAGCAATTTAGATGGATTATGTGTAATTCCAGAAGAAACAGAACTTGCAAAAACAATAGATGATTTGATGCAAAAAACATTTACACAAGATGATATTGAATTGAGAGAATCTGTTCTGTCTGATAAATATGATAACTTAAAAAATGCTCATGAAATTATCTCACTTATTATTTAATTATAATTAAATAATTTCACGTTTCTTTGCATTTGGGAACTTTATCAATTAAAGTTGCTGTTATCATTTAAACAAAAATTAAATCAACTTATGGAAAACCATTCTTCAATTATTGCGTCCTATTGGTGGATCGCACTTATTATTATTGCTGTCATTTTATATAAATTTATCCTTCGTGTTTTCTTTGGAATGGTCATCGTTCCTGAAAATAGAATTGGCTTAGTTACAAAGAAATTCGTGTTGTTTGGTGCAAATCGTGAACTGCCTGATGGTCGTATAATTGCCACTAAAGGTGAAGCAGGTTACCAGGCAAAAGCATTGGCACCAGGACTTTATTGGGCAATGTGGCCTTGGCAATACAGTATAAATATGACTGCATTTACCGTTATTCCTGAAGGTAAAATTGGCTTGATCTTATCAAACGATGGTGCTGAAATTCCTACAGGTGCAATTCTTGGAAGAAAAGTAGAGAGCGATAATTTTCAGGATGCACAAAAGTTTTTAGAAAGCGGTGGACAGAAAGGTCGTCAGACTTCATACATCACTGCAGGTACTTATCGTATCAATTTATTCGCGTTTACAGTAACGATAACTGACATGATTATCATTCATGAAAACATGGTTGGTATCGTTACAACATTAGATGGTCATCCAATTGAAAGCGGTCAAATTGCTGGTAACTTTATTGAAGGTCATAACAACTTTCAGGATTTCGACAGCTTCTTAAAAAATGATGGTAACAGAGGTTTGCAACCAACCATTGTTTTGGCTGGTAGCTATAACATAAATCCTTGGGCTGTCCAAATTGAAGAAGTACCAATGACTGATGTTCCGATTGGTTATGTTGGTGTTGTGATTAGCTACATTGGACAAGATGGCAAAGATTTAACCGGTGAAGCTTTTAAACATGGAAACATTGTAGAGAAAGGATTTCGTGGTGTTTGGATGCAGCCTTATGGTCCTGGAAAATATCCATTTAATAAATACATTATGAAAGTGGAATTAGTGCCAACGACAAACCTTGTTTTAAATTGGGCAAATGCGCGAAGCGAATCACACCAGCTAGATAAAAATTTAAGTACAATTACAGTACGAAGTAAAGATGGTTTCCCTTTTAATTTGGACGTTTCGCAGATCATACATATTCCTGCAAATGAAGCACCAAAAGTGATTGCGCGTTTTGGTAGCATGAATAATTTAGTGAGCCAGGTTTTAGAACCAACGATTGGTAACTACTTTAGAAACTCAGCGCAGGAAAGTGATGTGATCTCGTTTTTAAGTACTAGAAAAGAAAGACAACAATCAGCAAAGAATCATATCAAAGTGGTATTGGATGAATACAACGTAAATGCTGTAGATACTTTGATTGGTGATATTGTTCCACCTGAAGCTTTGATGAAGACTTTAACAGATAGAAAGATCGCTGAAGAAGAACAAAAAACTTATCAGACACAAAAAATGGCGCAAGAGCAACGACAAGGTGTAGAAAAAGAAACTGCAATTGCTGATATGCAAAAAGAAATTGTAAAAGCGCAACAAAGTGTAGAGATATCTCAACGTACTGCTGATGCGACAGTAAAGAAAGCAGAAGGTGATGCAACTAGTTTAAAATTACAAGTAAACGCAGAAGCAGAAGCCACCAAAATGCGAGCAAATGCTGAGGCTGAAGCCACACGTGCAAGAGCAGCAGCACAAGCAGAAGCTACTAAATTAAATGCAAGTGCTGATGCAGAAAAAATCTCTAAAACAGGTTTAGCAGAAGCAGAAAAAATTATGGCAATTGGTAAATCAACAGCAGAAGCTTATGAGCTACAGGTAAAAGCAATGGGTGGCGATAACTTTACTAAATTCAAGATCACAGAAGAAATTGGAAATGGAAAGATCAAAATCATTCCTGATATTTTAATTGGTGGTGGTAATGGTTCTGATGGACCAATGAGTGGTTTATTAGGATTGAAATTGATGGAAATGTTAGACACATCGAAGAAAGACAAAGAAAATTAATAACTTTATAACGCGCATAAATTATGCGCGTTTTTTTATCATTATTGACAATTAAAAAATCTAAAATGAAGAGAAAATTTGTGCCGGTATTTTTAATAATTGTTTTTGCAAACGTTTTATATTTCGTTGTGTTCAGCAAAAAAGCGCCGAAAATTCCAATAGATAAAACTGCATTGTTTGACGAAAGTGGCAATAAAATAAGCCTTTCTGATAACAAAGGAAAAGTAATGTTGATTAGTTATTTTCAATCTTGGTGTGGTGATTGCAGAAAAGAACAACCGGAATTAGAAGCTTTACAACAAGCAGTCGGTGGTGAAGAAAAACTAAAAATATTTTTAGTTTCTGATGAAGACTGGACAAAAATAAATACAGTAAAAGATGCGACAAAAACAAATCTTACCTTTTATAAATCCGAGAAAAGTTTGAAAGATATTGGTATCAGAAAATTTCCGACAACTTATTTGCTAAATAAAAAAGGTGAAGTAGTAGAAGCCAAAGTAGAAGGCATTCATTGGAATACAAAGAAATACAAGATGAAATTTTGAAATTGAATGAGTAAATTTTTCTTTGCTACTTTGCGCTTTTGCGTGAAATAATTACTTCAAACTTTCCTTTATTCTTTTCATAGATTCTTTATAAGAAACTTCAGATTTCCAGCCTAATTCTGTTATAGCTTTTTGCGTAGAAACTGTTCTGTTTGTTCCTGTAGCTTTCGCAGATTTTTTTGCTAATGGTGGATTTTTGCCAAACAATGGAAATACAATTTCAGCAACAGAAGCCAACGAATACGCCAGCCAAAATGGAATAGAACTGCCAATAGTTTTTCCTTTCATTGCTGCAAGATCTGTAAAATATTCTTTCCACGAAATATTCCAGTCATCCATAAAAAAGTAGGTTTGATTTCGAGCAGCTTCTTTGGTAATACAAAGAAAAATTCCATTTGCCAAATTCTCAGCATCTAATAAACAAGCTGGTTGTTTGCCATTGTCAATTAATTTTAAACCAACAGTTGTATCTATTCTTTTTAAGGGTTCTAAAACCCAAACACTACCTTTGCCAATAACTGCTGAAGGTCGAATAATGGTGTAAATAATATTGTTTTTTGTGCAGAAATCTTTCACTAAACTTTCTGTATCTATTTTCGCATCATCGTAGTGAACACCAGTTTTTACTAATACTGTGGTTTCATCAGGAATGATTTTATTTCTGTCAATTCCACTTGCAACGCCAATCGAACTTACATAAATAAAATGTTTGACATTGTTCTTTCTTGCATCATTTAATAAGAAATAAGTTGCATCATAATGCGCTTCATAAAATTGTTTCTTAGTTCCAAAATCTATAACGCGTGCTGCAGTATGTACAACAACATCACAATCTTTCGTGATGTTGTGGATTGCTTTTTCATCAGCAACATCAGCTTGAATCATCTCTATATTCTTAGCAATATATTCATCTAGATTTCTATTAGAAAAATAATTTCCACGAATATCATTGTATCCATTTTTTAGCAAAACCTGCATCAGATGATTGCCAATTAAACCTGTGATTCCTGTGATGAGAATTTTCATATATTTGTCATTTCGAACGAAGTGAGAAATCTTATTTTGTTAATGTGTCAATTGTTAGACCAATCCAAAAACTTCGGCTGAATACAATTTATTTTCATTCATTTTAAAACGAACCCAATAGTTCAAAGTATTTAAATAGTTTGCATTATTCAGATTTGTTTTAAGGAAATCAAGCCACAATAACGCAATCGTTGTTTCTGCAATATAAAACGCAATATCTCTTGAAGCAGCAATCAATGAATCTGTACTTTGTATCTTTTTAATAAAACTTAAAACAGTATTTACTTTCTTACTGATAATTTCTTTTTGTTCTGAAAGCTCAGTAATATCTATACTTGACAACATTTCATCAGCAAATTCTTTAAATGCGATTACACCATTTTCTTTTTCCATGGCACGCAACATATCCAACGATAAAACATTGGTAGTGCCTTCCCAAATACTGAGTACTTGCACATTTCGCAACATAACAGGAATGCCGCTGTCTTCTAAATATCCAATTCCACCAAACATTTCTATATGTTCTGATGCATATTTTATAGCTTGTTTTGCAGTATATAATTTTGCAATTGGTGTCAATACACGAAGCAAAGATTTTTCAGTTTCACTTGCTTTATCGCAATCTTCTTTACCTAATAATTGCACTAAAAAAAAACCAAGCATAGTACTTGTTTGATAAGCAATTTCTAATTCACGCAAACTCTTTTTATGCAGCACATGATTTTCTATCAATTGTCCGAATGCTTCTCTTTGTGAACTGTAAGCTTTGCTCAATGCGTATGCTCTGCGTATGTAAGAAACTGCACTGATCGTATTGTAGATTCGTGTGATATTGAAAAGTGTTGAAATTGTTTTTACGCCTTTGCCTTTTGTGCCTACTAATTTTGCTTTCACGCCTGTAAGTAATAGTTGCGCAGTTGGTAATGCGCGTGTTCCAAGTTTATCTTTTAAGGCTTCTACTTCTATGCCGTTCAAGCTTCCATCTTCATTTCTTATTGGTAAATAAAATAGTGAAAGTGGTGCAGCTTTTCCATTTGTTGGTTGCTCTGTAGATGCTAATGTGAAAGCCATGTTTGCAGTAATTGCTGACGTAAACCACTTATGACCTTTTAGTATATAATCATCGCCATCAGGTGTTGCAAATGTCATTGATCTGGAAACATCAGAACCACCAGTTCTTTCTGTCATCCATTGACCACTTGTTTTAAAATTTTCAGGATTTCTCGAGATCAAATATTTGTAAGCATTTTCTTTTAAAAAGTCATCACCATACACTTCAATTAATCTTGCAGCGCCATCTGTCATTGCCAGCGGACAAGTATATATTGCTGATGATGGCGTGTATAGATACAATTTTGCAAATTGATATAATCTTGAAAATTCTGAGTATTTTCTTTCATAACCAATTGCCACCAAACCTTCTTCAGCAGCAGCTTTTTCCAGGTTTTTCCAGCCTTGAGCAACTTTGATTTCATCTACTCGTTTTCCAAAAGCATCAAAATGTATCAGTTCAGGTTTGTTCAATTCTGCATCAAGCGCCCAATCTATAAATTCGGTGGCTGTTCTTCTTCCAAGATTTTCCATGTCTGGTGTAATCTCTCTCAAGCCTTCTGCAGGAAAATATGTTTTAAGATAATCCTGTAAAAAAATATCATCTGTAAATTCATTGGTAAGCTTTGGTGCACTTTGTAAAAAGCTGGAATAAGGTGTTGGTGTTGACATGGTCGATTTGCTAAGGTTTTATAAAAAAGTTGAGTTATTAAAGTTATGGAAAAATTAAAATAATCCATTTAAAATGTCTGTAAGATTTTCGCTTGGTAATTCGCAGCTTTTATTTTCACATAAATAAAGCAAAGTTTTTTCTTCAGTGAAACGATCTTTCAATAATGGCAAATCGCTAGGTTTTACAGAGCCTGTGATCAAAATATTTGGTAAATAATGCTGATTAAATTCTTGTAGTTTTTCATTCGCATCTTTTCCTATAATTACTAATTCCTTGTTTAAGTGCAAATGCATATCCAACACAATTGCCCAATTAGAATAATAGATCGGATTTTTCTGAACATCATCTAACACGTTATTCAACATGGTTAAACTCATTTGTTCGTATTCCGTTTTGTCAAAATATTTACTCAGCAATAAAAGATTTTTTGCCATTGTAGAATTTCCTGCTGGAATAACATTATCGCTACTGTCGGTACTTCTTGTAATTAATGCCGCATCCAAATCAGAAGTTAAATAAAACATGCCATTGCTTTCATTATAAAAATGTTGCAAACTATATTCAGTAAAATGCAAAGCATCAACTAAATATTTTTCTTCTAAAGTAATTTGATGTAATGAGATCAAAGCTTCAATAAAAAATGCATAATCCTGTAAAAATCCATTGATGTTAGACTTGCTGTTTTTATAGTTTCTATCTAAACGATAATCATCTTTTTTACAATGTTTTAAAATAAATTCAGTAGTTCGAACTGCCTTATTTTTATAGTGTTCATCGCCAAAAGCTTTATACGCATCACATAAACCTTTTATAGCAATTGAATTCCATTCTGTAAGTATTTTATCATCTGTTCCAGGACGAATTTTTGCTTTTCTTTTTTCAAATAATAATTGATGAATTGTATTTAATATTTGCTGGAAGACTTCATTTGTTATTCCATGTTTCTCCATAAAATACTCATGGTCATTTGTACGAAATAACACATTCATTCCATGCTCAAAATTTCCTTCTTCTGTGAGATTATATAATTCTGTTACAAATTCAATAAACTTTTCTTCAGGCAAAAAATCATTATTGCATTGTTTCATTATTTCAATTACTTCATTATAATGCCAACAGTAAAACTTGCCTTCAATGCCTTCGCTGTCTGCATCTAAAGAAGAATACAAACCACCACTTTCGTCAGTCATTTCACGTTCCAGCCAATCAACAGTTTTTGCAACCACGCTTTTATACATTGGTCGTTTTGTTAATTGATAGGCTTGTGAGTAAATGCTTAACAATTGTCCGTTATCATACAGCATCTTTTCAAAATGCGGCACTTTCCATTGCGCATCTACACTATATCTTGCAAAGCCACCGCCAATCACATCATACAAACCACCAAACGCCATTTTCTTCAAGGTGATTTTTATGGCTTCACTAACTTCTTTATCTTTTGAATAATGAAAATAGCGAAGCAAATAATCGTAATTATTAGGCATCATAAATTTTGGCGCACCAATTCTGCCACCAAACTCATAATCAATTTTATCATGCCAGTTTTGCCAGATAATTTTCAAAATATCATCATTAATAATCCTTTCACTTTTAAATAATGGAATATGTTCAACTTCATGCAAACCTTGTGTAATTCTTTCCGCCTGATCAATTAATTTTTGCGTTTCATTTTTATAGAGGTCAACAAAATACAACAACACTTTTATCCAGTTTTGTTTTGGGAAATAAGTACCTGCAAAAATTGGTTTGCCGTTTGGTAAAGCAATACAATTCAAAGGCCAGCCGCCATGACCGCTAGTGATCATTGCAGCATTCATATAGATTTGGTCAATATCCGGTCGTTCTTCTCTGTCTACTTTTATAGAAACGAAATTATCGTTCATAACTTTTGCTACCGTCTCATCTTCAAAGCTTTCATGTTCCATTACATGACACCAATGGCAAGCAGCATATCCAACAGAAATAATCAATAGCTTATTTTCTTGTTGAGCTTTTTGCAAAGCCTCTTCTTTCCACGGAAACCAATCAACAGGATTATTTTTATGTTGTAATAAATAAGGTGATGTTTCGTATTGTAATTGATTCATTTTAATACTTTATACTTCAATTTTACATTTTCTGAATGAATATAATGTTAATTACGGTAGATTTCATTAAATTATGTTAAGAATGAGCTATATTTGGCTTGAAAATTAATCTTTTATGAAAAATAATTTACTTCTCTTTTTTGCATTTTTACTCATAAATGCTAATGTAAAAGTTTTTGCTGCGGATGACCTGAAATCCCAAAATTGGTGTGGATCAGAATCACCAAGTATGCAATGGGAAAATCAATTACAAAGAATTATATCTAACCAGCAGCTTCAGAATGCAGGTAGCAGACAGCAACAAATATCTTATGTTATTCCTGTAGTAGTACACGTAGTTTATTGGACAACTGCACAGAATATTTCTGCGGCACAAGTACAATCTCAAATTACGGTATTAAATAATGATTTTGCTGGTGTAGGTTTAAATAGTGGCACAATTCCTGCTGCATTTGCTTCCTTAAAAGCAAATTCAAATATTACATTTTGTTTGGCAAAATTAGATCCTAATAATAATGTTATGGCAGAACCAGGTATAGATAGGGTAAGTGCGCAAACGAGAAACTGGTTAAATCCGGGAACACAAGGCTGGGAAAGAACTTATATAGATGGAACTATTAAACCTGCAACTATTTGGAATCCTAATTACTACTTAAATATTTGGGTGGTAAGAGGTATCAGAGGCTCATCAGGTGGAACGATATTAGGTTATGCTACTTTTCCTGGTTTAACCGGACTTGATGGTATGCCATCTGGTGCCGGAAATGAATTGAATGATGGTTTTGTTTGCAGAGGTGACTATTTTGGTACAACAGGTACTGCTAATGGAACGTTTGGTCGTACTTCTACTCATGAAATTGGACATTGGCTTGGTTTGCGCCATATTTGGGGTGATGATAGCTGCGGAACAGATTATGTTAATGATACACCAACAGCTTTGGAAGAAAATTATAATTGTCCTGCTTATCCGCATAGATCATGTGGTAATACAACAAGCGGTGATATGTTCATGAATTTCATGGATTATACCGACGATAATTGTATGGCATTATTTACGAATGACCAGTCTGCAAGATTTCAAACAACTATGCAGTTTGGTGAGTTTAGAAAAAATATTCCATTCTCGCCTGCATGTGATACGGTAAAACAAAAACCGTCTCCGAACTTTACTTACTTAAAAGCAAATGCCGGACTTTGTGCTACCTCACAAACTTTTAGCTTTACTGATAAATCTATTTTTGCACCAACTTCATGGAGTTGGACTTTTGAAGGTGGAACACCGGCAACTTCTACAGTTAAGAATCCTTCTAACATTGTTTTCAATACGCCAGGCTTGCATAACGTAACTTTGGTAGCAACTAATAGCAGAGGTTCATCTACCATTATAAAACAAATAAATGTGCCGATCGTAACTGCAGGCACACTTCCTTTAGCAGAAGGATTTGAAGGCGATGCATTTCCTCCGATAGGATGGGATTTTGTAAATAGAAATGGTAATCCTGCAATCAACTGGGATTTTATCACAGGTTATAGTGCTTATGGTGTTGGAAATAAAGCAATGCGTTTCGACAATACAACATTAGATGGTGGATTGAAAAAAGATGATATTATGACATCTAAATTAAATTTTACAGGTGTTACAAGTTCAAAATTAAAATTTGACATAGCATATGCACCTTTTTATGGTGATGCCGGAAATGGTGTTGATGAGAGTATTTTTGATACCTTGGAAGTATTGATTACTGATAATTGCCAATCAACAACTCAGAGATTATATATAAAAGGTGGTACGGCACTTGCAACATTCTTGCCTGGTCAAGGTGATGAATTTTATCCGTTACCAACACAATGGAGAACAGACTCTGTTGCCATACCGGCAGCTTATTTAAATAAACCAAATGTTCAGATCATTTTCAGAAATTATGGTAACTATGGACACACTATTTATGTAGATAATATAAATATTTCTGTACCGAACGCTTCACCTACTGCGACGGCAAGTTTCACGGCGAGTGACACAACTGTTTGCATAGGCTCAAGCTTAACGTTTACGAATACCTCAACGGCGAGTGTAGGCTCACCGGATTCAGTAAGATGGACGATAGCAGGTGGCACACCATCTACTTCCACTTCTACAACTACAGTTGTATCCACGTTTAATACGGCAGGCACTTATGTTGTGAGCTTAGTAGCCTACAAATCAGGTATTGCAAGTGCAGCGGTAACAAAATCTATCAGGGTTAAACCGAATGCAGTAATAACACTAAGTTCAGCACCAGGTAGTAATACACAAACAAAATGTGTGAGTACAGCGATCACGACGATTACTTTTGCAGTAACAAATGCGACAGGAGCTACCTTGACAGGAACATTACCGGCAGGTGTAACAGGTAGTTTTGCAGGTGGTGTCTTCACGATCAGTGGCACACCAACAGCAACAGGAACCTTCAATTATACGGTAACGGCAACAGGCGGTTGTACCTCACCAACGCAAACAGGCACGATCACGGTAACACCAAATGCAACGATAGCTTTAAGCTCAGCAACAGGCACTAACGTACAAAGCAAATGTATCAATACAGCCATTACAACTATTACATTTGCAGTAACGAATGCGACAGGCGCTACGTTGACAGGAACATTACCTGCAGGCGTAACAGGCAGTTTTGCAGGTGGTGTCTTCACGATCAGTGGCACACCAACAGCAACAGGCACATTCAATTATACAGTAACAGCGACAGGCGGTTGTACTTCACCAACACAAACAGGAACCATCACCGTAACGGCAGCATCTGCAGTAGCGTTAACATCAGCAACAGGCACAAATGCACAAAGCAAATGTGTAAGCACAGCGATTACAGCGATCACCTATTCAATATCAGGTGCAACAGGCGCAGATGTAACAGGATTGCCTGCAGGTGTAACGGGAACTTACTCAGGTGGTGTAGTTACGATCAGTGGCACACCAACAGCAGTTGGTCCATTTAATTATACAGTAACAGCAACAGGCGGCTGCACAGCAGCTTCTGCAACAGGTACGATCACAGTAAATGCATTACCAACGGTAGCGGCACTTACAGGAACAGCGAGTGTTTGTGTAGGTTCTACCACGACATTCAGCTCAACAACGCCAAACGGTTCATGGAGCAGCAGCAGTGCAGTAGCAACAGTAAACGGTTCAGGCGTGATCACCGGTGTATCTAACGGTACAGCAACGATCAGCTATACAGTATCTGGTACTGGCGGCTGTTCAACTACAGTAACAAGAGATGTAACAGTAAATGCATTACCAAATGTAACGGTTACATCACCGAATATCTGTGCAGGTTCTACGGCAACGATCACAGCAAACGGAGCAAACAGCTATACATGGACAGGTGGTTTATCAGGTAATCCTGCAACAACACCTGTATTGAATGCAACAACACAATACACTGTAACAGGCACAGTAACAGCTACACAGTGTACAAATACAGCAGTATCAACAGTAACGGTAAGTACATCAGCACCAACGGTAGCGATTACATCAGTACCTGCAGGTGGCAGTGTATGTATCGGAGAAGCAGTTACCTTAACGGCAAGCGGTGCTAACAACTATACCTGGACCTCGAGCTTAGGAACAGTAAACGGTGGTACTTATACCTTCACACCAACAGGCGATATTACAGTAAGCTTAAGCGGCACGCTGACAGGTTGTACAGCAGCAGGCACGAGCAGCATCAATGTAACAGTTAAATCCAAACCTACGGTAGGCGTAAGCTCACCTGTTATTTGTTCAGGACAGACAGCAACGATCATCGCAAGTGGAGCAGACAGCTATACATGGACAGGCGGATTGGCAGCAGTAGAGAATCCGACAACACCGGTATTGAATGGTAATGCGAGCTATACGGTAACAGGAACACAGAATGGCTGTACAAATACAGCAGTATCAACGGTGACGGTAAATCCAACACCTGCGACACCAAGTATTACACAAAGTGGCGATACGTTGAACAGCAGCACGATAGTAGTCGGTGCATCTTACGAATGGTACTTAGGTGCAACGTTGGAAGCAACGACATTAGATCCATTCTTTAAGTTCACGACAGCAGGCAGCTATACAGTTAAAGTGAAGACGTCAGATTGTACATCAGCAGCTTCAGCACCTTTCTCAGCATCAGCAACAGGCGTTAGAAATACGAACAGCATTAAATTGTTTGAAGTATATCCAAACCCAACAGAAGGCAGACTGGTATTGAACCTGAACTTATACAAATTGTCGAGT
>Ga0247804_10000169_pt1 | contig 30070 bp, 24 predicted proteins | sample UWRJL029104C1_FD_181142 | JGI IMG/M metagenome (GOLD analysis project Ga0247804, IMG submission 181142) | Plant litter microbial communities from Arlington Agricultural Research Station in Wisconsin, United States - UWRJ-L029-104C-1 | ecosystem: Environmental > Terrestrial > Plant litter >... | reverse complement strand
GCAGCGGCGTAGGCACCAACTACAGCAGCATCCGCGGCGAAGGCGAAAAACTAAGCGGCGGCGGTACTTCCTCGGGCCTCATGAGTTTCTTAAAGATAGGCGACCGGGCTGCAGGCGCCATCAAAAGCGGTGGTACTACGCGGCGTGCGGCTAAAATGGTTTGCCTTGACCTGGATCATCCTGAAATTCAAAATTTCATCAACTGGAAAGTGCAGGAAGAAGATAAAGTGGCAGCGCTCATTGCCGCCGGTTATTCCAGCGACTACGAAGGCGAAGCTTACCGCACCGTAAGCGGGCAGAACAGCAACAACTCCATCCGCATACCGAACGAATTCTTTAAAGTACTGGATGAAGATGGCGATTGGGAATTAAAGGGAAGGAGCGACGGCCGCGTGATGAAGAAAGTAAAAGCAAAAGAATTGTGGGACCAGATCAACTATGCCGCCTGGCGTTGTGCCGATCCCGGTACCCAATACGATACCACCATCAACGAATGGCATACCTGTCCTGAAGGTGGACCGATCCGCGCCAGCAACCCCTGCAGCGAATACATGTTCCTTGATAATACGGCCTGTAACCTGGCGAGCGTAAACCTGCGCAGGTTCTTCAACGAGTCGGATAATTCGTTTGATGTACCTGGCTTTGAACATACCTGCCGCCTGTGGACGACCGTGCTGGAAATATCCGTGTTGATGGCGCAGTTCCCTTCCAAAGAAGTGGCGCAACTGAGCTACGATTATCGTACGCTCGGGCTTGGATTTGCCAACCTCGGCTCCATGCTGATGGTGAGCGGCATTGCTTATGATAGCGAAGAAGCACGCGGTATTGCAGGCGCGATCACGGCCATCATGACGGGCGTGGCCTATAAAACATCTGCAGAACTCGCCAGTTTCCTCGGCGCTTTTGATAAATACGAATTGAATAAGGAACATATGTTGCGCGTAATGCGTAACCACCGCGCTGCTGCTTACGATGCGGCAGATGCCTGTGAAGGCCTGGAAATAAAACCACAGGGCATCAAGGCACAGTATTGTCCCGATTATTTATTGAAAGCAGCTACCAAGGCATGGGACGATGCCGTTCAGATGGGTGAAAAATATGGCTACCGCAATGCACAAACCACCGTGATCGCGCCAACAGGAACGATCGGGCTGGTAATGGATTGCGATACGACCGGTGTTGAACCCGACTTCGCCCTGGTGAAGTTTAAAAAATTAAGCGGCGGCGGTTATTTCAAGATCATCAACCAAAGTGTACCGCAGGCATTGCGCAATTTGAAATACAGTGAAACCGAACTGGAAGCCATTGTTAACTATGCAAAAGGACATGCAACGTTAAAAGGCGCACCATTCATCAATACAGAAAGCCTGTTGGCAAAAGGCTTTACGCCCGAAGAACTCGACAAGGTAGAAACCACGCTGGGCAGCGCTTTTGAAATTGGTTTTGTTTTCAACGTGTATGCCTTTGGCGAAGCCACTTTGCAACGCCTCGGCTTTAAACCGGAGCAATACAATGATTTCGGCTGGAGCTTACTCGAAGCCCTGGGTTTTACGGATGAGGAGATCCATGCTGCCAACGTATATGTATGTGGTACCATGACGGTGGAAGGCGCGCCTTATTTAAAAGACGAACATTTACCCGTGTTTGATTGCGCCAACAAGTGCGGACAAACCGGCGAACGGTATATCCATGCGCACGGTCACATCCGCATGATGGGCGCGGCGCAACCTTTCCTGAGCGGCGCCATTTCAAAAACGATCAACCTGCCCAATGAAGCCACGCAGGAAGAGATTGCCGACTCGTACCGCATGAGCTGGGAACTGGGATTGAAAGCCTGCGCGTTGTACCGCGATGGTTCCAAACTGTCGCAACCGCTCAGCAACAAATCCGACAAAAAGAAAAAACTCGACGACCCCATTTCGGAAGAAAAAGCCGAAGCATTGGCAGCGGATATTTCAGCCATGGTGGACATGGGCAAACTGACGATCGATGATCTTTTAGACGAAATGAACAAGCGTGTACAAAGCAGCGCCGATACGTCTTTGAAACGCCAGTTGGCCATGATCGTGGAACGCAGGGCCTTGCCGGCGAAGCGCAGGGGCTTTACGCAAAAAGCAAAGATCAACGGCCAGGCACTGTTCCTCCGCACCGGCGAATACAATGATGGTACGTTGGGAGAGATTTTCATCGACATGGCAAAAGAAGGCGCTACCATGCGTAGTATGCTCAACTGTTTTGCCATCGCCATCTCCATCGGACTGCAATACGGTGTGCCGCTGGAAGAATACGTAGAAAAATTTGTGTTCACCCGTTTTGAACCGGCCGGCATGGTGGATCACCCGAACATTAAAACAACAACTTCCATCATCGACTTCATGTTCCGCTCGCTGGCGTACGAATATTTAGGCCGCAATGATTTGGTTCATGTACTCGATGCACAACCGGAAGTGGCTAATTTGGGCAACGAAGATTGGGACATTGAATCGCCTACCATCGGCGAACGCAAGCACGAACTGAGTGAAGTAAGGGTAACCGGCGGCGTAGCCCCGCAACCCGCCAAAGCCCCGCACCGCACGGCTTCCGTAAAACCCAACAACAGCAATGGCATGGACGCGATGAATGCCGCCGCCAAAAGCATGCAGAGCGATGCGCCGGCCTGTAATACCTGTGGTCACATCACGGTCCGCAGTGGTACTTGCTATAAATGCTTGAATTGCGGGAACAGCATGGGGTGTAGTTAATAAAATTTTCTAAGCACAAACATAAAGAGCCACCAGTGTAAACCGGTGGCTCTTTATGTTTGACAGTTACTGTCTTGAAGGACTTACTCAAAAAAAACTTTTCACAGAGAAACACAAAGATTTTACAGAGATCACAGGGAAGCTAAAAAAGGATGAGGTGCCTGGGTCTAACCCTGTGAATCTCCATTATAAAGACTTGAAGTAAAGCCACGTGATTTAGATTTGTAGGCATGTATATAAAATCTCTAAACCCTGCGTGCTCTGTGGCAGGTTGTATTTTTTTACATTTTCCGCCCTCCGATCAATCGTTTATTGTTTTATGAGTGAATCACTCCCATAGAGTAACTCACTCATAAAACGCCTTCCCGTCTTCCCCGTCAATCATTTCTTACTCACAAAATCCCTCAAATAACTGCAACTGTTAAACGCTTCCTTGTAAAAAGCCGTGTTGCCATATTCCTTTACAAAAGTTGGGAAATAAGTATTCTTCATAAACACTTCATAATATTTTTTCGTTGCCGCTTCGTATTGATCGTAATTGCTGCCATAAGCATCGTACTGCGGCTGCGGGATTTGTTTCTGGCTGCATTTCGCCATCATGAACAGGCAACGCGCTTTGAAATTTTTATCTGTGGCTGCAGCCATCGCTTTTTCAAAATAAGACTGCGCGGTAAAGCAACCATAATATTCTTTTTCAAAAGCCGTGGAATTTTTAGGAATGAAATAACCATCGCTGCCGCTGCGATAATATTTTACCAGTTGCCAGGCATGGCCGTAATAAGTGGTATTGTACAGGCCCAGCGCCAGTTTATAATAATGTTTGGCTGCATTCACTTTGTCGGTGGCCGCTAATTTTTCCAGCCGCAGCATTTCCTCTGCAAAGGCCGCTTTGGTAGTGACGAATTTCTTTTCCGATGGCAGGGCATCCACGCGATCGTACAGCAGGTCGACAAAAGGATTGGTGTTGATGGCGGCCGGTTTCTTAACCAATGGCTTTTTAAACCATTCGATGGCTTTGGCATAATTGCGGTCGCGCAGGTAGGCGGTGCCGGCAAAGTCGGTTACATCTGCCAGCTTTACCTGGTTGTGGGAGATGAGGTAGTTCTCAAAACTATTGGCTGTTTTACTGCTCATCAACGCATATAATTTTTCCACGTCGCTGCTCAATAAGTTGTTCCGCAAAAATGCGATGCCGTTGGAAGTACTGTAAAAATAATCTACATCAGGATCCTGTACCCGGCCGCCCATGATCCAGTCGGCAGCACCGATCACCAATGTTTCTTTTTCCAACTGGCCTTGCTTGTGGTAGCGCTTGGCCAGGATCTCGCTCATGAGGTTTCGGTAAAAATTCCGCCATTGGCGCACCTGGTCCATATTATTGACCCTGATGCTTTTTTCTGATGTTGCTTTTCCTTCCAGCCATTTTATAGCAGGCAAAATTTCTTCTTCAAATTTGGGGTCAATGGTTTCTTTTTCGTTGATCGTTACCAGCAGGTTGGTGAGCGTTAACTGGTCCTTTACTTTCTCCGTCAACTTCAGTTGTGCTGCTTTTGCGGCATACTCCTTTGCAGATTTATAATCTTTCACGAGGTAACTGGCATAAGCTGCGCCGGTTTCAAAAAGCCCGGCACTGTTCGCATTACCCTGTGCCATTTTGTGCAACTCAGCAGCCAGTTGCTTCGTTTCTTTTTTGGCCTCATCATAAACGCTGTCCTGGTTTTCAACAGTCCAGCTGTAATAAAATGCCTTGCCACCGTTTTCCTTATTGAGTGCCGGGGTGAAATAAGCTTCTTCCATTTTGTTGATCTCTCTTACCGCCAGTACTTCCAGTATTTCGTTCTGCGGATCGAGTTTATAAATGGTCTTCAGGGTTTGCAATTCATTCTTCGCGCTCCCGAGGGCGAAGAGCCCCAGCATATTTGCTTTTTCCTTATCGGTTTTGCAAAGGTTCAAATACTCTTCCCGGCTGCGTTTCGAATCAACGCTCCAGTTGAAGCCCAGGTAATTGGAAATCCGTTTGGCCGACGTAGCACTGAATGTTTTGCTGAAAAGTAAGGTGGCTTCCTGGAATTGACCCGTCCTGAAAAGCGCGCCAGCCTTCAACGATAAGCAAAGCGGTGCCAATACATTTTCCTTGTTGATGGAAGGCTCGTATTCATCGTACCATCTGATCACGTCCGTATAACGGTCGCTGTAGTGCGCCAGCCGCAACACCTGGTACGCGAACTTGGTTTTAAAGAAATCTTTTTTGGCTACGTTGTACAGTTGCTGACCGTTTTTGATCAGCTTTGCCATTTTGATACTGTCGCGTACGATCGCATCCCAGTTGCCGGCCTCACCCAGCATGTAAGGTTCTACCTGCTTTGCATACAATATATAACCGAGCCCTTCCAGGTCTTTGGTCTTCATAAAATAATCCACCATGCTGTTGCGCTTAACGGAATCGGGTATCTTCAGCGGCTGTGCTTTTTCCAGGTGGAAATAAAGGTTGTTGAGGTCCTTCCCTGCAAAACGGGTCACCAGTTTTTTTGCATCCGCAGGGGTGACGCCGGTATTGCAATAAGCCGACCATTCAGTGGCCAGCAGGTCTGCTGTTTCCACCGGTTCCTGGTCATCGTATAAAAAATTATAGCCTGTGTAATAGAACGGTTTGTACGTTACCGTAGCGGGCGTATGCTGGTGAAAGAAGGAAGTATAATAGTCATAGGGGTCCACGCCCGGCCCGCAGCCGATTATATTTTGCGGGAAAGCGATGATGGCGGCGCTAGCGCAGGCTGTTATAAATAGTTTCCAGTTCATGCGAAGTGTATTTTTTTAAAAGTACGGAATCGAGTTGGTAGAGGGATACCCTCAAACGGGTATTTCGAAGCTTTTTGCCAATGGTTTTGGCGCTGCTGAAAACAGTTTCGTAATCGCTTTGTTCATCGCGCAGCACATCTCCTTTTTTTAATTTATAGCCGTTCAAAACCGTGTCCTGCAAAAGCGTGTAGCGGTTGCCGTTATGAACCGTAAAGCTTTTGCTTAAAATACCGGTAGGCAGGTATTGAACCAGTCCTTTGTAGGCGTTGTTCCTGAACAGCACTTTCCATTCAAACAACGGGAAGGCAAGGTCCAGTTCGAGCGGGTAGGCAGAAAGGGTGCCGATGTATTTATTAAGTTCCGTTATTTCGATGATGGAATTTTTGGTGGCCGGGTTCTTCAGGTTGCCCATGTTGTAACACATCAGCATGCCGCGGTCGGCAGGTGGTATGCCGCTGCCGGTAACGTACTTCACCTGGTGAAGCCGTATCGTAACCGACAATGTTTTTTTCTGCAGGGGTTTGATGGACCTCAACAAAGAAAAGTAGGCATCTTTCGTGGCAGCCGTCCAGTCGCAGTCGACCTGTATCTCCGGGATGTTTTGAAAGTTATGTTGTACCGACAAATCGTCGATGAGCGTACTGATCTTTTGCGCCAATGCTGCCGCCGCAGCCGGTTTAAGGTGGAGGATGCAACTATTGGTAATGAAAACGGTGGGAATGATGTTGGTGCCGGCCGGCAATGTTGGTTGGGAAGAAGTTAGCTTGGCTATGGGAACGGCTTCCTGCCGGGCATTGTCCCAATCCACGTCGAAATATTTGATGTACAATGTTTTTACCTGCTGCTGCTGAAGTACATTTTCTTCGGATTGATTTAAAGCGAAATTGGATCTCCAGAAATAGAAAGCGCGTTCTATCGTGCGGTCTTGTTTTTTTTCATTGCAGGAGAAAAAGCAAAGGAAACAGGAGCAGAAAAGAAAAAAATGCTTTCGCATCTTTCAAAAGTAGATAATAAAGTGTTTAAAAGTTTAGGGATTTAGAAAGATTAGTAGGGATCAATGACCGATAGAATTCATAACTTATAATTATTGCTTGCCTTATCTTTGTTGCATGACTTCCGAGTTTTTCACCTACAATAAGAACAAGGTTATCCAGGCGCTGCGCTATCACTTCATTACCCGCAAGGAGATCCGCATCATGATGATACTGGTTAATGTATTTGCCATTGCTTCGGCGGCTTTGTTCTATTTCAAACAAATATTGCCGCTTGCTTTCCTTATCAGTTCGGTATTGTGGTTCGTGCTGATGCTGCTGTTCTGGTTTATACTGCCCCACATGATCTACCGCAAGGCCGATACATTCAAAGACCGCTTCCAGGCGATTTTATCCGACAATAATTTCAGGATCGAAAATGAGCGCGGCGGCAGGAGTTGGGAGTGGCATACGTTCAGCACCTGGGTGGAAAGTCCTTATTTTTTTCACCTGTATTTTAACCCGCGGGCTTTTTTCATCGTCCCTAAAGACGCTTTCCCCGGTGACGATGTGCACGAGGCGAGGAAGATATTGAAGGCGAAGATTAAAAAGTAGCCTCACCTCCAACCCCTCTCCTGAAAGAGAGGGAGCTAGCATCTTCACGTTCATATCCGTGTAATCCGCCAAATCCGTGCAATAAAAAAATTCGTGCCTAAAATTCGTGTAATCATTACAAATGTTTCTCCATCACATAATGGGGCAGCGTCACTTCTTCAAATTCATCCCCTACTTTTTTATAACCCAGCTTTTCATAAAAACCGATGGCCGTTTTACGGGCGTGCATGGTCAGTTTTTTGAAGCCTTTGTCGCGGGCCAGTATTTCTGCAAAATGCATCATGCTGGCACCGATGCCTTTGCCCTGCAGGTTGTTTTGAACCGCCATCTGCCGCAGGCGCAGGCAGGCAGGGTCTATTTTAGTAAGTAAGCAGCAGGCGAGCATATCGTCATCGTCAAAAGCAGCGATCAGGATGTCCTCTTTTTCTTTTTCTAACTCTTCAGGTAAGAAACTAAGTCCCAGTGGTTTACGCAAAATATCGTTGCGCAGGTTGATCATCTGCTGGTATTCCTTTGTGCCGTGGTCTATTTGTTTTAAGGCCATAAAGCGTTGAGTTTTTGGTGATGGTGCAGCTAACGAGTACCATCGGGCAAACAATATACAATTTTTTAGTAAAAAATGATGCAGGCGGGTTAGGGAGTATGTAATACAAACATATTCAAATATGATAATAAGCATCGTTATTGCCAACGTGTTTACATTATCCCGGGATGCAGTTGAAGCACTGCCAACCGGTTGCCGCCAATCCCCTCCAACAGCCTTCAAAACCTTTATTTGCCGTTCATTTATATTTCTTTGTATTTATGTCAAAATGTATATTTTTGCAACCAAGTACAAACTAAAATTTTACTATCATGTCAGACATTGCAACAAGAGTAAAGAAAATTATTGTTGACAAATTAGGTGTTGATGAAGCAGAAGTAACCCCTGAAGCTTCTTTCACCAACGACCTCGGTGCCGATAGCTTGGACACCGTAGAATTAATTATGGAATTTGAAAAAGAATTTAATATTTCTATTCCTGATGAGCAAGCTGAAACCATCACTACTGTTGGCCAGGCGAATGCTTACTTAGAAGAACACGCTAAGTAATTATCACTTAATTATCACAGGCAAACTTTATGGATTTAAAAAGAGTTGTAGTAACCGGGTTGGGTGCGCTCACTCCATTGGGGAAAACCGTAGCTGATTTTTGGCAAGGGCTTACCGATGGTGTTAGCGGCTGCGATCACATCAAACAATTCGACTCCTCAAAATTCAAAACAAGGTTTGCCTGTGAAGTTAAAGACTTCGAACCTACCGAATACCTCGACCGGAAAGAAGCCCGCAAGATCGACCGTTTTACGCAGTTTGCCCTTATTGCCAGCGATGAAGCCGTGAAAGATGCCGGCATCACCAAAGACAACGTGGATGCCGACAGGGTAGGCGTGATCTTTGCCAGCGGCATCGGCGGCCTCATCACCTTCCAGGAAGAAGTGGTGAATTTTGCCAACGGCGACGGTACACCGCGTTTCAATCCCTTCTTCATTCCAAAAATGATCCTCGATATTGCTGCCGGGCAGATCTCGATGCGCCATGGTTTCCGCGGTCCCAATTTTGCCGTGGTAAGTGCCTGTGCCTCGAGTACCAATGCGATCATCGATGCATTCGACAATATCCGCCTGGGTAAAGCCGATGTGATCATCACCGGGGGAAGCGAGGCCGTGGTTAGCGCTGCGGGCGTTGGTGGCTTTAATGCCATGAAAGCCCTCAGCGAAAGGAACGATGATCCTGCAACCGCCAGCCGCCCTTTTGATAAAGACCGCGATGGTTTTGTAATGGGCGAAGGCGCCGGTATCCTCGTACTCGAAAGCCTTGAACACGCATTGGCCCGCGGCGCAAAGATCTATTGCGAGATCGCCGGTGGTGGCGCTACCGCAGATGCCCACCACATTACCGCGCCACATCCCGAAGGATTGGGTGCAAAAAATGTAATGATCGCCGCATTGAAAGATGCACACATGGATCCTTCGGAGATCGATTACATCAATGTTCATGGCACTTCCACGCCGTTGGGCGATATTGCCGAAACAAAAGCGATCCTCAGCGTTTTTGGCGAGCATGCTTACGATCTCAACATCAGCTCTACCAAAAGCATGACCGGTCATTGCCTCGGTGCCGCCGGTGCACTGGAAGCGCTTGCCTGTATATTGGCTGTTACAAAAGACATCGTTCCCCCAACGATCAATCATTTCACCGATGATCCCGAGCTGGATCCAAAGCTGAACTTTACCTTCAACAAGGCGGAGCAGCGCACGGTTAATGCCGCCCTCAGCAACACTTTTGGTTTTGGCGGCCATAATGCCAGCGTTATCGTGAAGAAATATAAGGCCTGATCATTTTAGTTTTTCGGATTATTATTTATCGTCTTTTTTAGAAACTTCCTGTATTATTTGTGTGGGTGTAAGACTTGTAATGTTTGGCGACTACATAATAAACTGGTCTAAAAGTTATAGGTACTGTCCAACTTTCTTCTCCTTAGATTTTGCGGTTATTTGCGGTTTTTTAAATCGCTTCTCGTATAACTTTGCCAAAGTTTAAGCTTTGCCAAAGCTGTAATAAACTTTTCTCCCCGCAGAAAACCTCAATCTAATTGCTTCAATATTCCATTTCCTCCCTCTCGCAAAAAAACTTTAATTTAGAGGAAAGATTATCTACCTACTTTGAAATTCATAACTAATTTTTTCAGCGGAAAAAATACAGAGTTCAAAAAACAACTCAACAATGTACTCGGCTTCACGCCCGTAGATATTGCATTGTATAAAACAGCACTCAGTCACCGCAGTGTACGCGAAGGCGCCGATGAAAACAATGAACGCCTCGAATTTTTGGGCGACGCCGTGTTGAGTTCCATCGTGGCGCATTACCTTTTCAGGAAATATCCCTACAAAGGCGAAGGCTTTTTAACGGAAATGCGCAGCAAAATGGTGAACCGCCAGAAACTGAACGACATCGCCCTGAAAATGGGGTTGAAAAAAATCACTTTTTACAACAAGTACGACAATTCTTTAAAGATCTCCCAGATATTCGGCAATACCCTGGAAGCGTTGATCGGCGCGGTTTACCTCGACAAAGGCTATACCGGTACGCAGCGCTGGGTGGAAAAATACATCATCATGCCGCATCTCTTCATCGACGACCTGGAAGGCATCGAGATCAACATTAAGAACAGGCTTTACGGCTGGGCCAATAAGAACGGCAAATCCCTCGAATTTGAGACGCTCGACGAAAAATTCGAAAATGGAAGAAGGTTGTTCACCATCGGCGCAACAGTTGACGGAGAATTGGTTGCCGAAGCCAAAGGATACAATAAAAAAGATGCGAGCCAGGTAGCAGCCCAGTTGGCGGTTGAGAAGTTAGGATTGTAGTAATGAGACAATGTGCAAATATGAAAATGTGAAAATGCCGCCGCCTGGTCTTTGACCAACGGCTGAAAAGCTCCATTAAAAAAAGAAATTAGTTGTAAAGGGCTTTATCTGGTTGCTATATCAATCCTGTAAATCCTTTAATCCTGTAAATCCTGCTCATGACTTTTGGAATATTAGGAAGCGGTAGTTGGGGAACGGCCATTGCAAAAATACTGACCGACAACGGCAACAGCATCTACTGGTGGAACAGGAGCGAAGCGGCCATCCGGCATATTTTGTCCCGCCACCACAACCCGCAATATTTACCCGCTGCACATTTCGATACCGGTAAATTAAAACTCACCACCGATCCCGCGGAAGTGATCCTCAACAGCGATTGCATCATCATCGCGGTGCCTTCCGCTTATGCCGACGATGCATTGCGGGGGCTCGATAAAAATATTTTCAAAGGGAAGAAGATCATCTCCGCCATCAAAGGTATTTTGCCCGGCAATAACCTGTTGCTCAACGATCACCTGAAAAATGAATTCGGCCTGCCACTCGAAGATTATTTTGCGGTACTCGGGCCCTGCCATGCCGAGGAAGTAGCGGCTGAAAAATTATCGTACCTCACTTTTTCAGGTAAGGATGAAGCAACCGCTACCCGCATCGCTGCTTCCTTTAAAACGCCTTACCTTAATACGGTTGTGAACAACGATATCCTCGGTGTACAGTTTGCCGCCGTATTGAAAAATATTTATGCCGTAGGGTCGGGTATTGCACACGGACTTGACTACGGCGATAATTTTCTTAGCGTACTCATTGCCAACAGCGCCGATGAAATGGCCGGCTTCTTAAAAAGAGCGGGTATTCAAAATATAGAAGTAGGGCATACGGATCACCGGCCGGGCGGGCTGCTACAGCATTCCAACAATTACGCCGCTTCCGTTTACCTGGGCGACCTGCTCGTTACCTGCTACTCACTCCACAGCCGCAACCGCGCTTTCGGCAACATGATCGGCAAAGGCTATTCTGTGAAAGCCGCCCAGCTCGAAATGAGCATGGTAGCCGAAGGATACAACGCCAGCCGTTGCATGTACGACATCAACCGGCAGATTGAAGCCGATATGCCGATTGCAGAAACGGTATATAAAGTACTTTGGGAAAATCTACCTGCAGCCGAAGGTTTTAAAGCAATAGAAGAAGTATTGGTATAATTATTTTTTCCGGCAATGAAAACGATAACCTAAAGACACACCCAGGCTTAAATTTTTATATTTTGTATTACTGGAAGGACTGCTTTCAAAATCCGGTAAAATACTGGCCATGCCGAATTGCGCGTCGAACTCCATGCTCAGGGCCGATGGCAAACTATAACCTGCCAATACGTTGAGGCCTACATCGGTTCTCTTGAAATAAGTACGCCGTGGGTCTGTTATCTTCACATATTTTTTAAAAACAATTTTTTTAGGTACCTGGTAAACATCGGGATCTTCCTTGTACTTTCCGCCCGCGGCATAAGCAAAGTAACCACCCGCTCCAAAAATGGCTTTGCCTTTTCCCAACCTCAGTTTATAAATAAAATTAAGCGGCAGTTCAAAATAGCTAAGAACTGTTTGCGTGGTCTTTATATCGAAGGAAGGGTAATCGTTTTTTGTGCCTTTCGTTGTAAAACCAATGCCCGGCTGCAGGTACAGAGAACGGGACAAGGCAATCTCTGCGTTGATATTAATATTGATGCCACCGATAAAATGCTCCTGGTCTAGTTTTTTCCCATCATATTTTTCCCCATAAAATTTATTCAACGTTCCACCTGCCTTTACGCCGAAGGTAAATTTTTGTTGGTTTTGCGCTGAGGAAAAAAGGCTGAAGCATACGCAGGCAAATGCAAGGGATAATAATTTTCTCATGTAAGTTTGGTTAGTTGTCTACAAGATACATTGAAGACGCAATTAGCTGCACATGGTTAAAGAAAGTTCTTGTAAGCGACGTCCTGTACCATTCAATTATACAGCAGGCCTGGTTTCATCATTTGATGTTCCCGGGTAACGGGATTTGCACAAGGCAATACCTGATACCAGTATCCATCCAATAATGCTGCTAATATACAGGCGCAATCCCGACAAATTATTGATCCTTATGCCATATAAAAAGAAAGCCCCGACCGCGAGGAATACAATGATGCCAAGCCAGCCGATCCTTACCGGTAATTTCCGGGTATGCAATATTGAAAGGGACCAGCAAAGGATGGCAAGGCCCAATGCACAGGTATAGATATAATCAAAAGCATGGTTCAGCGCGAAGCCGTACCGGGCAACGAGTTTGAACATGGCGATGTTTTCAGTAGTAGTTTCCTGGTATTGCTGCAAAAAGATCGGCAGCGCCAACCCATTGATGGTGCCCGCCAGCAATGCGGCGATCAAAGCAAGCACAGCCAGCGCGAAGCCGAACAGCGAACCAAAATGACCCGTCCCTATACTACGGGTTATTCCCCACAAACCGATGCCGCCAAACGGCAAAGAAAGCAGTGCAATGGAATGCGAAACAAGGGTAAAGTTCCTGGCCTTGACCAAGTGTTCTATATTTCCCCCGGCAGGATGAAGTACGATCGTGCCCACGAGCAAAACGGTAAAAATAATGAGTGCAATGCCTGCCTGTTTTTCAAATGAGTTGTTCATGGCGCAAATCTATCCCGGCATATTTTACCGCGACTTGATCTGGATCAAGAACTGATTTTTTTCCGCACCCGGCTAAGCGTTTCAGGAGTCATGCCCAGGTAAGAAGCAATGTGTTTTAACGGGAACTGTTGCAAAAGTTCGGGCCGGCCCAACAGTAAGCGTTCGTATTTCTGCTCAGGCGTAAGGCGGTTCTGTAGCAGGTCCTGGCGGGGTACTGCCTGTTCAAGAATGCGTCCAAGCTGGAAAAATTTTTCATGCAGCCTGGCCAGTTCGTGAAAGTGCCAAATGCTTAAACCGAGTACTTCACTATCGGTCACTGCCTGGATAATATTCCGGGAAGGTTGCCGGGAAATAAAACTCCTGTATTCGAGCAGCCATTCATTACCGGTAAACAGGTTAAGCGTAATTTCTTCGCCATTTTCCTGCACGGTATAATGGCGAAAACTGCCCTGGCTGATGAAATAAAATGATTCACATAGCTGCCCTTCCCTGACCAGGTAATCATCTTTTTTAATAGCCGTAACTTTCAGCCGATCGTAAAGTAAAGACAACTCCTGTGCTGAAAAATTTCCAAAACTTTGCAACGATGCTGTAACCTGCTGAAACATGTTTTTTATTTTAACCTGGAAGCTGGCCGGTAAGAATTAACTATTGTTTGTCAGTCCGGATGAACCGGTGCTGTAAATAAAATCGTATCTTTTTAAGAAAATAATCAAGATGCCTTTCTCATTCAGTCATATCGGGCCTGTAGCTATCCTGGTGATGATCGGTTGCCTGGCAATCGGCCAACTGGTCCGGTACCTGCGGAAGAAACCTTCGCACTAAAAGAAAAGATCGGCCGCAATGCCATCCGCAAATAATTTGCCCTCGTTCGTCAGCACTGCTTTCTCATTTTCTACCGTTACCTTATTTTCTTTTTCCCATTTATTGAATCCTTTCCTAATCGTGGTTGCTTTATCCACACCGAATTTTTTTTCTACGAAATTAAGGTTTAAACCCTCGCTTGTTCTCAACGACGTCATGATGTATTCATTCAACTGCTGTGAAGGCGTAAGCAATTCTTCCTCAAAGGGAATTTTGTTGTGCTTCAAAGATTGGATGTACAAGGCATTATTCGCTACGTTCCATTTTCTTGTGTTGCCATCGAAAGAATGCGCCGAAGGCCCGAAACCATAATAAGGCGCTCCCTGCCAGTAGCTGCTGTTGTGGCGGCTATGCATGCCCGGTAGTGCGTAGTTGCTGATCTCGTAATGTTCGTAACCGGCGGACTGCATGCGGTTCATTAGCAGTAAAAATTGTTCGGCCTGCCGTTCCGGGTCCACATCGGCTTTCTTTTGCAGGCGGATCATTTTTTGTAAAGCCGTAGCCGGTTCAACGGTCAATGCATAGCAGGAAATATGCGGTATTGCTTTTTCGGTCACCGTATCTATATTCCTTAACCAACCGTCATTGCTCAATAAAGGCGAACCATAAATAAGGTCCACTGAAAAATTGGTAAAGCCTTCGTCCCTGATCTTATCGATACAAGCCAGTGACTCCACCGCCGTATGCGCGCGGTTCATCCAGCGCAATTCTTCTTCCAAAAAACTTTGAATACCGAGGCTCAGCCGGTTTACACCCATGTTGCGCCATTGTTTTAGTTTGCCGGTTTCAATATCGTCAGGGTTGGCTTCCAGCGTGACCTCCGCCCCGGCCTCCACGTTAAATTTTTTATGCAGTGCATCAAACAGCCGTTGCAGGTCATCTGTGGTTAAAATACTGGGCGTGCCGCCGCCGAAATAAATGCTGCTGATGTTGGGATCGCCGGAAATATCCGTCAGTTCAATTTCTTTCAACATCGCTGCCAGCACCGCTTCTTTTTGGTGCAGCGAAGTGGAAAAATGAAAATTGCAATAGTGACAGGCTTGTTTGCAAAAAGGAATATGGAGGTAGATGCCGGCCAACAGGAATTTTTGATTTGCTTTTTAATAATTAATATTGATCTACGTTAGCTGAATGAGTCCCGAAAAAAAATATGCATACCTGCGCAACTGCCTGCTCCTTGTGACCGGCGTATGTATTTCTTTCGCGGCCCGGGCCCAGTTCCCTTTACGCATCCAGCAGGCCGGCAAAGATAGCGCCTTTAGCTGGCAGGCATTGCAATTACAAACCAACTTCACCGACCAGCTTACGGCTTACAATTACGTAATGGGCCTGCCGAAACTGCTGGGCTCAAAAGGTTTCCCGACGGCTTCGGTGGACAGCGTGCAAATTATGGATACGGCAATATCGATCCGGCTTTTCCTGGGCAGGCAATACCGCTGGGTAAAATTAACGCCCAATGGCATCGAGAAAAAAGCGATGGATGAAAGCCGCTTCCAGCAAAAGAACTTTTCGGGCAAACTGCTCAACATGGACCAGTTGCAAAAAGTGCAGCAGGGCGTGCTTGATTATTATGAAAAGAACGGTTATCCTTTTGCCGCGGTTTCCATGGACAGCATCAAACTCGATGAAGACGGGATAGAAGCCGAACTGCGCGTGAATAAGGGCCCGCTTTACCACATCGACAGCATCCGGCTTTTCGGTACTGCGCGCATCTCTAAAAATTTTCTTTACCATTACCTGGGCTTACCCAAAAAAAGTCCTTACAATAAAGAAAAACTGGAACAGGTGGACGTACGCATTTTAGAACTGCCCTACCTGCAATCGCAGCAACCCAGCAGCGTTACCATGTTGGGTACCGGCTCCGTGTTGAACCTGTACCTGGTGCCAAAGCGCAGCAGCCAGGTCAATTTCCTGGTCGGCTTTTTACCCAACGCCAATCAATCCGGCAAGCTGCAGTTAACGGCCGATGTAAACCTCAACCTGAAGAACGTATTGAGCGCGGGTGAAACGATCCTGCTCAACTGGCAAAGTTTACAGGCCAAATCGCCGCGCCTCAACCTCGGTTACCAGCAACCCTATATTTTCAATTCGCCTTTCGGGATCGATTTCGCGTTCGACCTTTTTAAAAAAGATTCTACCTTTTTACAGATCAATGCGCAACTCGGTACGCAATACATCCTGTCCGCCAACAGGTCGGGCAAACTCTTCGTTCAATGGCAGAACAGTTTCCTGCTCGGCACCGGCGTGGATACCAACCTGGTGATCGCTACTAAAAAACTACCGGTGAACATTGATGTTACCGCGATCAACGTGGGCATCGATTACGATTACAACAAAACCGATTACCGCCTCAATCCACGTAAGGGCAACGAACTCAGGATCATCACCACGGTAGGTACAAAAAAGATCAAAAAGAACAACGAGATACTCAACATCAAAGACCCGACTTTTAATTACGCCAGCCTCTACGATTCGGTAAAAGAAAAATCCTACCAGTTGCGCGTAAAGTTTTCTGCTGCACATTATTTCCCGCTGGGCAAACAGGCTACCTTTAAAGCGGCGATCAATGCCGGGTTGTTCAGCAGTCAAAGCGTATTCAGGAATGAATTGTTTCAAATCGGTGGCTACAAATTGCTGCGTGGCTTCACCGAAGAAAGCATCTATGCCACGCAGTACGGCGTACTCACCGCCGAATACCGTTACCGGCTCGGGTTGAATTCTTTTCTTTTTCTTTTTGCCGATGGCGCCCTGGTAAAGAATAAATACCAGTCGGTGAACCTCAATAATAATTTTATTGGTGCGGGGCTCGGCCTCAACTTCGAAACGAAATTCGGGTTGCTCAACATCAGCTATGCGCTGGGTAAAAGGGATGACGTAAAATTCAGTTTCCGCGAAGCGTCCAAAATTCACTTCGGCTATGTCAATTACTTTTAGGAATATGAATGGCAGCCGTTATTTTTGCGCATAAAATATTCATTGGTGAAAAGGCTGGTTTTATTAATCGTATGGATGCTCGGCGGCAGCCTTTTGTTTGCCCAGTTGCCCGACAGTACCGGCGTTTTACCCGACACTTCTATTACGGCATTGCCCGCAGATTGTGTTCCTCCTAAAAACGTCATTGACAGCAGCCAGGTAAAACCATTCCCCGCATATATACCCGGGGCCGGCAATAAACTGCTCAACAGTACGGCTACACCCGTTTCCCTTGCGGTGAAACTGAAACAACGTACTGATAACGATGCCTTTTTTTACCTGCTGTCCGGGCTGTTGCTGCTGCTCGGCATTGCCAGGGTATTGTACAGCCGCTATTTCACCAACCTGTTCCGTGTTTTTTTTAATACCTCGCTGCGGCAGAGCCAGTTGACCGACCAGCTACTGCAGGCGAGGCTGCCTTCATTGCTGTTCAACTTATTTTTCATTCTTTGCGGCGGTGTTTACCTATATTTTTTGTTGCTGCGCAAAGGCTGGCTGGAGGAGCACAACCCCTGGATCCTGATCGCCGCTTCGGTTGGGCTGCTTGGACTTTTGTACACCGTAAAATATTGCGCTTTGAAATTCACCGGCTGGATCACGGGTTATAAAGAGCAGACGAATACCTACATATTTATTGTTTTTCTTATTAATAAGATCATCGGCATCATATTGTTGCCCTTTGTAATATTGATCGCTTTCGCTTCGGGTACGCTCATCAACATTGCGCTGATTGTTTCCCTGCTGGTGATCGTGCTGATGCTGTTCCTCCGTTTTTTCAGGTCGTACGGGCTGCTGCAGCACCAGTTGAAAGTAAGCCGGCTCCATTTTTTTTTGTACATATTAGGTATTGAAGTGCTGCCGCTTTTACTGATTTACAAGGGACTCGTGCTTTTATTGAGTAAAAACACGTAATTTTGCGGTTCAGTGTAGCATAAGGTATGGTTAAAAACGGGGCAAAAAAGGCTGAATCTACGGCCAAACCAATAAAAAGTATTCTGATTACCCAACCGAAGCCGGAAGGTGACAAATCTCCGTATTTCGATTTGGCTAAAAAGCATTCCCTTAAACTCGACTTCCACCCCTTCATTGTCGTAGAAGGCATTCCCTCCAAAGAATTTCGCAAACAAAAGATCGACATTGCCCAGTTCACCGCGGTTATCTTCACCAGCCGCAACGCCATCGACCATTTTTTCAGGATATGCGACGAAATGAAAGTAACGGTATCGCAGGAAACCAAGTACTTCTGCATTACCGAAGCCGTGGCCCTTTACCTGCAAAAATTCATTTTGTACCGCAAGCGCAAGGTTTTTTATGGCGCCGATGGGACCAATAAGAGTTTGTTCGATGTGATCAACAAGCACAAGGACAATGAAAAATTCCTTTACCCTTGTTCGGAATCTTTCGACAGCGAGATCACCAACTGGCTTAAGTCGCACAATTGCGGCTATGCCACGCCTGTGCTGTACCGCATCGTAAGCAACAACATCACCGATGTAATGTCCCGCAACTACGATGTGATCTGCTTTTTCACACCCGGTGGTGTAAGGAGCCTGCTCGAAAACTTCCCCGGTTTCCAGCAAAACGGCCTGAAGATCGGCGCGTTCGGCGCCAATACTTTTAAAGCTGCCGAAGAAGCCGGTCTTACCCTCGATATCCGTGCCCCGCAACCCCAGGCACCCAGCATGGTAAGCGCGCTGGAATTGTTCCTTACCGGGTTGAAAAAGAAATAGACCAGGATTTACCCGATTCCCAGAATTTGCCGGATTAAAGAAAGTTGGAATTTATATGCCTCTTTCAACCCTTCAACTATATTCAACAAATTTCAACCTTTGATAGCCCCAACGCTTTTCCAAAACAAAGGGAGCTGGCATCATCCGTTTCCAAACTAAACTTCCTGCACCTTCTAAACTTTCTAACCTCATTCCTGTTTTATATTCATAACTCATAATTCCTAATTCATAATTGCAGCATGAACCAACTCATCCACGAATCTTCCCCCTACCTGCTACAGCACGCGCACAACCCCGTAAACTGGTATCCCTGGAGCGAAGCGGCACTGGAAAAGGCGAAGGCTGAGGATAAAGTGATCCTGGTAAGCATCGGTTACGCCGCCTGCCACTGGTGCCACGTGATGGAAAAAGAAAGTTTCGAAAACGAAGCAGTAGCCAAATTGATGAATGAAAATTTCATCAACATAAAGATCGACCGGGAGGAGCGGCCCGACCTGGACCATATTTACATGGACGCCGTGCAGGCCATGACCGGCAGTGGCGGCTGGCCCCTGAATGTTTTTCTAACCCCGGCCGGGCAGCCTTTTTATGGCGGGACTTATTTTCCACCCCAAAAAGCGTTCAACCGCTCTTCCTGGACGGAAGTACTGCTCGGTGTAAAGCAGGCCTGGCGGGAGCGGCGGACCGAGATCGACACCCAGGCCGCAAGTCTTACGGAACATTTGCAAAAGTCGAACGACTTTGGAAAAACAGCGCCTGTTGCCGGCTGGCAGCTAACAAACGAGCAGGCCGACGGCATGTTCGACAGCATCATGAAAAACGCCGATACTACCTGGGGCGGCTTTGGCAATGCGCCTAAATTCCCGCAGTTCTTCACCATTCAATACCTTTTGCAGTATCATTATTTTACGGGCAATACGGTGGCGCTGGAGCAGGCGGTATTGTCGCTCGACAAAATGCTGGAAGGCGGTATTTACGACCAGGTAGGTGGCGGCATGGCACGCTACAGTACAGATGTGGAATGGCTGGCGCCGCACTTCGAAAAAATGCTGTACGACAACGCCCTTTTGATAAGTACGCTATCTGATGCCTGGCAACTTACAAAGAACCCGGCTTATGAAAAAGCGATCCATAAAACGATCGGTTTTGTACAGCGGGAACTGGCGGATAAGAACGGCGGGTTTTATGCCGCACTGGATGCCGACAGCGAAGGGGAGGAGGGAAAATTTTACGTGTGGAGCAAGGCGGAGATCGAAGAAATACTGGGCGAAGAAGCGGCATTATTTTGCGCTTTTTACGACATCAGCGAAGCCGGCAATTGGGAAGAAAAGAACATTCCCAGGATCCTGCAAAAAGCCCCTGTTTTTGCAAAGGAAAACGGCATTGAGATTACCCTATTCGAAACAAAAATGGAAGCGGCACTTGCCAAATTGTTGGAACGAAGAAGCCATCGGCCGCGCCCCTTGCTCGACGATAAAATATTGCTCGGCTGGAATGCCCTAATGATTATGGCACTCTGCAAAGCCTCGGCAGCACTGCATCACAACGAATGGCTGCAACTGGCGGCCCGTAATTTTGATTTCCTGGCCGCGCGTTTCAAAGTGCCCGGTGATTCCGCGGCCTTATACCATACCTACAAAAATGAAGTGGCTAAATACCCGGCTTTTTTGGATGATTATGCATACCTGGTACAGGCTGCCATTTTGCTGCAGGAAGGCACCGGGGAAATGCGTTATTTAACCCATGCAAAGGAGTTGGTGAACTACGTGGTTGAAAATTTTTCCGACACCGAAACGGGCTTCTTTTTTTTCACCAACAAAGCGCAGGAAGATGTGATCGTGCGAAAGAAAGAAGTGTATGATGGCGCCACGCCATCGGGCAACAGCACCATGGCTGCCAACCTGTTGTACCTGGCCCTTGTTTTCGACGAACCTGCCTGGCGGGATCAGGCCGGGAAAATGCTGGCGTCCCTGTCAACCGCCATCCTCAAATACCCCGGTTCTTTCGGCGTTTGGGCGGGTTGTTTGCTCAGCCAGGCCTATGGCATCAACGAGATCGTGCTCACCGGCCGGGAAACGGGAAAACTGCGGCAGGAAGTGCTGGGCGAATACATTCCCAACAAGGTCTTCCAATCTGCCGGCGCACCGGCAGCCGGCTTCCCGCTATTGGAAGGGAAAGACTACGAAAAAGCGGTTTTGGCCTACCTGTGCCGCGCTTATAGTTGCCAGGAACCGGTGACCAATATCGCCGCTTTGCTGCGCTCCGTAAGGCTTAACCACAAAATTTGAAACAAGGGGCACAATATTTAAATAAACCCTTCGTTTAGTCTTTTCAAGGATTGGATAATGTTGAAAAAATTATTTTTTGAATCAATTTGAAAGTGATGTTAAATCAAAATAATCATTACATTTGCCCAATACCCTCAAAGTTAAATACGTTAAATACAATGAAGAACAGGATGTTCTACCTGGTAGCCTCAGTTGCTATCGTATCTACTTTTGCCAGCTGTAAAAAATCTGGCAGCAAATCCGGAGGCGGTTACGCGGTTGACAAAGGTCAACTGATCGGCGTTGCACCCGCTTCCAAATGGAGTTTGCCAAAACCCCCGGGTATGGTTTACATTCCACCAGGGACCTTTCACATGGGTGCCAGCGATGAGGATGTGAGTTATGCGCTTACGGCCCGTAACAAATCTGTTTCCATCAGTGGATTCTGGATGGACGCTACCGAGATCACCAACAACGAATATCGCCAGTTCACCAACTGGGTAAGGGATTCCATCGCTGCAAGGCTGATGGGCTATGTAAAGCAAACGCCGGATGGCAACGAAGGTGTTGACTGGAGCAAAGCATTGAAGATAAAATACGCGGATAAGGCCACCATGGAAAAACTGGATGCCATCATCGTTACGCCCGATAACCGCATCTTCGGTAAAAAAGAACTCGACGCTACCAAAATGAAATACCAGTCGGAGATCTTCGACTATAAAGCGGCAGCTGTTAACAGGGACGCGAATGTTCCCCGTTCAAAATTCATCATGAAAAGCGAAATTCCTGTTTACCCCGATACTTTATGCTGGGTACGTGATTTCGCCTATTCCTATAACGAACCGATGGCCAAGCAATACTTCAGCCATCCTGCTTTCGGCAATTATCCTGTAGTAGGTGTGAGTTGGAAACAAGCCACAGCCTTCTGCGAATGGAGGACCCATTACCTGAATGCTTACCTGGCTTCCAAGAAAAGAAGCGGCGAGACTGATTTCCGCCTTCCTACCGAAGCACAATGGGAATATGCTGCACGCGGCGGCCGCTCACAGGCGGATTATCCATGGGGCGGTTATTACCTGAGGAACAAGAAGGGTTGCCTGCTGGCCAATTTCAAACCGGGCCGTGGTAACTACCCTGAAGATGGCGGTTTTTATACCGTGAGGGCCGATGCTTACTGGCCAAATGATTTTGGATTGTACAACATGGCTGGAAACGTTGCAGAATGGACCTCTTCTTTGTACTATGAAGGTGCATACAACTTCCAGCACGACATGAACCCCGATATCCGCTATAATGCCAAAGAAACAGACAAGCCACGCGATAAACGTAAAGTACTGCGCGGCGGAAGCTGGAAAGATGTGGGGTACTTCCTGCGTACGGGTTCCCGTTCTTATGAGTACCAGGACACTACAAAATCTTACATCGGGTTCCGTACGGTAATTGATTTACCGCCAGCTCAAAAGAAACGTGGCAGGTAATAGTAAATCATTATTCCAACACTAATCAACTTATTGGCATACCTGTAATTTTTGCAGGTATGCTACAATTTTCGTGTAATCATCATTATCAAATAACCCCCAGTTAAAATTTAAACTTTTAAAACTATGGCTGCCAGAAAAAGAACGTTTTTAACACTGATCGATGTGCTTGTAAGTGCGGGTGCCGCGGTGATCATCTTTGCTGCATGGGCAAAATTAACCCACCAATCCTATGCTGATGTATTGCTTACTGTAGGTATGTGGACAGAGACCGGTATCTTCCTTGTTTATGCCGCCATAGAGTGGATCAAACCAAAACACCACGAAGAAGACGATGCAGTTGAAGTAGCGGTTGCTACCGGCAATCCTGCATTGAAATCAATGGATAAAATGCTGCAGGAAGCTGACATTACACCCGTTAACCTGAAAAGGCTCGGCGAAGGTTTCCAGAAATTAGGCACTACCGTTTCCGGTATCTCCGATGTAAGCGACGTAGTTAAATCTACCAGCGATTTCAGCGCAAAAACAAAAGAAGCTACCAGCGCCATTGGTACCATGGCTACCGCTTTCACCAGCAGCGCCGCTACCATGAGTTCTTTCAACAGTGCTTCTGAAAGTGCAAAAGGATTTCACGAACAGGTTCAGGTATTGACCAAAAACCTCGGTTCTTTAAATACTATTTACGAGTTGGAATTGAAGGAAAGCAACAACCACCTGAAAGCATTGAACGGTTTCTATGGTAAAATGGCTGAAGCCAGCCAGGCCATGATGAGCAGTGTTGACGATGCACAAAGGGCTAAAGAGCAGATCGGTACCCTGGCTACAAACCTGGGCAAACTGAACGCTGTTTACGGCAACATGCTTTCTGCAATGCAGGGACGCTAAGCAAATCAATGTGATACCGGCCATAACAGGCCCGGTTCCCATGGATCTGTGATGCAACCCAACGAACAATTCAACCAAATCTAAACAATCGTAAATCTAGAATATTATGGCTTTACCTAAAGAGCCCCGGCAGAAGATGATCAACATCATGTATTTGGTGTTGACAGCTATCCTGGCATTGAACGTATCGGCTGAGATTTTGGAAGCCTTTAAAACGGTGGACACCAGCCTGCAGGGGTCAACAGCGAGTATCGCAAACTCAAATAGCGTATTGTACAAATCACTTAGTGAAAAGCTGACTGATCCCCAGTCTGCAGAAAAAGCAAAGATCTGGCAACCCAAAGCTGAACAGGCTAAAGTTTTATCTGAGCAGATGAGCGCTTACATCGACCAATTGAAACTGGAATTAAAAACAAATGCCGGTTTGAAAATTGAAGACGGCAAAGAAAGTTTTAAGGAAGATAACCTCGACGCTTCTACCCGTTTGTTTGAAACCAATGGCAAGGGAAAAGAGTTCCAGCAAAAACTGGAAGATTATAAAAAAGCGATGCTGGCCATCGATCCTGCAATTAAAGCTCAGTTTGAAAATAACTTTCCTGTTTCAACAGAAACTTCAAAAGGGCAGGAAGGAAAAACAAAGGACTTTACCACGACCTATTTCCACATGACACCAACTGTTGCTGCTTTGACCATGTTGAGCAAGTTCCAGAACAACGTAAAGAATGCGGAAAACCAGGTAATTACTTTTGCTCACAATCAGATCGGCCAAGTAGTATTACACATGGACCAGGTGGGTGTATTGGTTGGACAAACCTCCAATTACCTGATGCCAGGCCAGGAATTAACGATCACTGCCGGTGTAGGTGCTTACAGTTCTGCTGCAAGTCCTAAGATATCCATAAACGGTGCAGGTGTTCCGGTTGTGAACGGCCAGGGTTCTTATAAAACAACCGTAAGCGGAACCGGTGAACACAGTGTTTCGGTGAACGTTGTTTTTAAAGATGAAAATGGCAAGGAACAAACCAAAACAGAAACCGTTAAGTATGTAGTAGGTGTACCAGGTGGTGCAGCCGTGATGCTGGATAAAATGAACGTGTTTTACATTGGCGTTGATAACCCCGTTACCATTTCTTCAGGTTCGGGTTGGGATAAGACCTCCGTATCAATGGCAGGTGGAACCATTTCCGGTACAGGATCCAACAGGACAGTTCGCGTTAGCGCGGCAGGTACTGCAAGTATTACTGTTACTGCCGATGGCAAATCAAGCAAATTCGACTTCCGCATCAAACGTATCCCTGATCCTGTTTTTAAAGTAGGTGATGGTAAAGTACGTATGGCTTCAGTTGCTTTTAAAGGCCAGCAGTATTGCAGGGCCGAACTGGAAAACTTCGATTTCGATACCAAGTACAGCATAACCGGTGCAACGGTATATTTTTCCGGTGCTAATTTCCCGAATGTTGTTACTACATCTATCAACAGCAACAGTCTTGCCGGCCTTTCGGCTACTATGGCGCGTTGCGGACCGGGATCAGTAATTACCTTTGACAACGTTAAAGTGAGCGGCCCGGATGGCGGCAGAACAATAGAAGGTAAATCTATCGCGTTATATTAATGATCATAATTACTCAGGATATGAAAAAGCATTTTGTAAGGATTCTTTTGTTGATGATGTGCGCAGGTCTTATGCCTGTAGCCATGCAGGCGCAAAAGAAAAAGACGGTGAAAAGAACCGCTACCAAGCGTTCCACTACGCGTAAAACAACGAAATCGAAAACCAAGGCCAGGATATCTCCTACGGCTGCGGCAGTTGATACGGTTGCTGCGCCCGTGGTTGTCGCTCCGCCGGTTCCCGATAGCCTGCCCATCCCGTTCGTGAAGAAATCACTGCGCCCGGATGAAGCGGTTGAAACGACCGTTTTAAAAGACAGGACGCCTTTGCCTTACGAAAACCTGCGCGCCGATGATGCGATGTTCCGCCATAAAATATGGCGAGAGATCGACACCCGCGAAAAAATGAACCTGCCTTTCCGTTACTCGGCAAACGAGAACAACGGTAACCAGCGTTTCATTTCTATTTTGCTGCAGGCGATACAGGACAGTGCCGTAACCGTTTTCAGCAATATCGACGACCGGTTTACAACGCCGATGAACATTGGTGAAGTAGCTACCGTGATCGCAGGCGACTCGGTACCGGTGCCGCAGATCGATTCCAACGGTGTTACTACCGGTGTGATCTACAAGCGCAACGACATCAACCTCGATTCATTTTACAAATTCCGCATCAAGGAAGAAGTGATCTTCGATAAAGAAAGTTCCCGTTTATTCTGGAGGATATTGGGTATCGCACCTGTTAAGAATATAGTTACTTCCATGGGTGTGAACCTGGGTGAAAGTGAACTGTTCTGGGTGTATTACCCTGATATGCGCCCTGTATTTGCCAAATACGAAGTATACAACGGCAAGAACTTTGGCGCGCGGATGAGCTGGGAAGAACTATTCGAAGGCCGCATGTTCTACGGCCGGATCATCAAAAGTACTATTGACAATCCTTACGACCGGTTTATCAAAGATATCCCCGGTCTTACGAACTACCCGATCCTGCAATTACTCGAAGGAGAGAATATCAAGGAAAAGATATTCAACTACGAACAGGATTTGTGGAGTTATTAAAACTAACTACCTTAAACGGCCCCGGAAAATTTCCGGGGCTTTTTTGTGCCACCTGCTGAAATTATTTTAGGTAATTACCTGGTTAGGGTATTGCCGTTAACGCTGATTCCTATACCTTCGCACCGGTTTTTCATAGGATATTGGATTTTAAAACGGGGCAGGATTTCTATCCAGCCCCTTTTTTATTTTTTAACCGGGAAGATGAAAAGGCGTGAAGATGAATATATCTTTTGTGATCTTACAATCTATGCAATATCAGAGAATTGTTATCCGATATCGGGCTGGAAAATTATTCAACCGGTGGATGAAAATGATTATAGATCAGCGTAGCTTTTGACTTTCCTACCAGGACGCTGAGTTCGTCGAGTGATTTTTCCTTTATATTTTTTACGGAACGGAACGCGTTCAGCAACTGGTCGGCCGCACTTTTGCCTATGCCTTTGATCTGTTCCAGTTCATTCACAAAAGTGCCTTTACTGCGTTGATTGCGGTGGAAGGTAATGCCGAAGCGGTGCACTTCGTCGCGTACACGGCGGATGAGTTTCAAGCTCTCGCTGTCCCACGGCAGTTTAATGGATTGACTGTCGCCCGGAAAGAATAATTCCTCTTCATTTTTTGCCAGTCCAACCACCGTGGTCATGCCCGGCATACCAAGCGCGGTAATGCTCTCCATAGCAGCGCTTAGCTGGCCTTTGCCGCCATCAATGATCACCAGTTGAGGCAATGGCCGCTTTTCATCCATCAGCCTTTTATAGCGCCGGTAAACGATCTCCTTCATACTGGCAAAGTCGTTGATGCCTGTTACGGTTTTGATGTTGAACCGCCGGTAATCTGTTTTACTGGGTTCTCCGTTCTTAAAACATACCATGGCCGCCACGGGATAACTGCCCTGGAAATTCGAGTTATCGAAACATTCAATGTGATCGGGCAGGGCAGGTAATTGCAGGTCTTCCTGCAGCTTGTACAATACTTTTAATTTCTCTTCGGCCGACTTCTCTTCGAGGTTCAGCATTTTCTTTTTCTTCAGGTCCTCGCGGAAATAGTTAACGTTCTTGAAAGAAAGATCCAGCAATACTTTTTTGTCGCCCGCCCTGGGAATGGTAAATGTAATGGCAGGATCGGGGTATTCGATGGGAAAAGGAATGATCACTTCCGTGGCCTCGCTTTTGAAAACACTGCGAAGGTCAGCAATGGCGAAGGAAAGGACTTCTTCGGGTGTTTCTTCCAGCCGCTTTTCCAGCGTGATGGTTTTGGTGTTGATGATGCTGCCGTTGTTCACCGCGAGGAAGTTTACATATGCAACCTGGCCTTCTTCCAAAATGGAAAAAACATCTACGGTCCCCATCCGGGCATTCACCACGGCCGACCTGGACTGGTAGCCCTGCAAATGTTCGATCCGCTTGCGGTAATGCTCGGCTTTTTCAAACTGCATATTAACGGCGAGTTCCTGCATTTCTTTTTTAAAATGCTGCAATACAGGCGACAGGTTGCCTTTGAGCAGGTTGGCCAGTTGCTTTAATTCTTCATTGTAATCGTCGGCAGTTTGAAGGCCTTCACAAGGACCCTTACAATTGCCGAGGTGGTATTCGAGGCATACTTTGAATTTGCCTTTTTTAATATTGTTCTCCGTCAAATTAAGCTTACAGGTACGCAGCAGGATGTGTTGCCTGATGAAGTCGAGCAGCTCGCGCACTTTGTTCACCGAAGTATAAGGGCCGAAATATTGGGAACCATCATTGATCTTCCTGCGGGTAAAGAATACGCGGGGAAAGGGTTCGTTCTTGATAACGATGTAAGGATAACTTTTATCGTCTTTAAGGTTGATGTTGAACCGCGGCTGGTATTCCTTGATGAGCGAATTCTCCAGGTGAAAAGCATCCTGCTCGTTGTTGACGATGGTGAACTCGATGTGGTGTATGCGGTTAACGAGTTCGTGTGTTTTATAGGAAGTAAAGGTTTTGGAAAAATAGGAACTTACCCTTTTCCGCAGGTGCTTGGCCTTGCCTACGTACAACAACTCATTGGCCGCATCAAAATATTTGTAGATGCCGGGCTGCGTGGGAATGGTACCCGCTATGGCTGAAAATTCGCTCGCTGTCATCGCTGATTAAAAATCCCAGGTCACTTTTTGTTCGCTTTCAATTTTTGAATTGCCGTCGGGCAGGTCCGCAATCGTTACGATCGTACAATAGCGGTCGCTTACCCAGGTGAGCTGTACAGTTTTATCGGGAGTTGGCTTTTTTACCATATACACTTTTTTCACTTTGCCGGTTTCGGCATCTACATAAACGTCCCAGCGTTTCAGCGTCATCGTTTCCGGGAGCGGCCCTAGTGGATCGTAGGTAAAAGTAAACGTGTTGAGGGTTTGATCGCGGAATTTTTCTTCCTTGAAAAGGCCGGTCATGTTGCTGCTGTCGATCTGTGGTTCTAAAAAATCCTTTACAGCAACCGGTATCTCTTCCGTTTTCAGCCAAACCGAATCGGTGCGTTCACCCATGGTGGTAAATTTTAAAGGGTTCATGCTCCTGTCCTCAAAATCGCGCAATTGCCCTTTTATGTAAGACGTTACCGGGAAAAAAGAAGGCTTTTCAACCGGCGCGGAAACAGGCTGCAGTGTCGTTGGCGGCGTTTTGCTTTTGCAAGCCGAACCCAACAGGGCAAACATCAAAACAACAGGATATAGTTTCATGATCCAAAATTAAAGCAAACGAAAGCAAAACAATAAACGTATGCAGCCCGTTCAAAAAAAAGAACGTAACAAATGGTTACGTTCCTATAGGTTAAAACTTATTTAACAGCCTTTTTAGAATCCTTTTACAATGCCGAGTTTCAGGCCGATGTTGTACAATTTTTCGGAAGTGGTGTATTGCTTTCCATAAGTGGATTGCAACTGGTACCGGAACTGCGGGCCGGCCTGGAGGCTCATGCTGCCGATCTTATAGTGGATATAAGTTTCGATGCCGGTATTAAAATTCCAGCGGCGCAGGGCCGAAGGCTCACTTACATAATTTTTCAGGTCGGCGGTCAGCAGGTAAGCGTCGCCACCGAAAACATAGGAAGGTTGTATGGAGGCGCCTGCATACCAATCAACCTTTTTATTGCTGGCCAGTTTATAAGCCAATCCCAGTGGAATGGAAACCTGGTACGTGCGGTTGCGCAGGATCACGGCCTGGCCGGTATAAACGTTCCCATTGATGAGGGTAGATGGCCTGGTAGAACTGTAGGTGAGGCCCGTAACCGGGTCGTTCATCAGCAAAGACGTTAGTATCGGGTGATTGGTTTCCCGGGCTTTGATGCCGTAGTTTGTATAGTTGAACTGAACGCCGGCTTTGAAGCGCAGGTTCTTTGCAAAAGCATAGGCAATGCCTGCGCCGGCTTCCAGCCCGAGACCGGGTTTTTGTTTTGAAACACGGTTGATGTCGTTACTGGCAAAAGCAGAAGCATTTTGTCCTTCTATTTCATTCGTGGCAAAACGGTAGGAGATGGAAGGCGTGGCATAAAATTCCATCACCACCTGGTCTTTCCATTTTTTACGCACGGGTTTGTTGTGAAAAGCAAAATCCTCGATCCATGCTTTTTCTTCATTCGATAATCCCTTGATTGCAGCGGGAAGATTGGCGATCCTATTTTCTTTTGCTGCCAAAGGATCGGCTGCTTTTTCAGTTGCTGTTGTTGTAGCAGTCAATGCATGGTGCTCACCGGTTGTCGTTGAGGCATCGCTGGTTAAGCTGCCGGCTGTTTCATTGCTTATATTGTTGCCGGTGTTGGTTTTAGCAACGGCGGTAGAATTATTTTTATTTGACGGGGGTGTATTCTTTGCTGCCGTTGTTTTGTTGGTGTTACGGTTGCTGTTTGTTGCTACTGTATTTCCTGCATTGTTGCGGGGAGTAGTAACGTTTTCAGCAGGGCTGTTGATAGCAATCGTTGCCTTATTGTAAACGCCGGTCCTGCCGTTCGTTGCAGTCCTGGTTTTATCGGCGGGGGTATTGAAAGCGAGGGTGCCCGTGGTGACA